>Ga0314774_1000863_pt1 | contig 21413 bp, 18 predicted proteins | sample MetaGCBIA2018_FD_204515 | JGI IMG/M metagenome (GOLD analysis project Ga0314774, IMG submission 204515) | Cryopeg brine microbial communities from Beaufort Sea near Barrow, Alaska, United States - CBIA 2018 | ecosystem: Environmental > Aquatic > Marine > Coastal | place: USA: Alaska | collected...
GTCGATGCCTATTAGAAATTGGGGTATTATTCTCAATCAGTTCTTAATCATCTATGAAAAAAGGGTCAGAATTTAAAAAATTCCAACCCAAGTTATTTTTAACTTACACAAATTATAGGATAGTGTCAACTAAAAATTTATAGTCAGTTGATTTATAAGACTTCACCAAATTCTTCATCACTTTTTTTAGTCTGTTTTTTTATTATTTTCTAAAATACTTATCAACTGTACTTTTGATAGTGTCCGCACATATTTAAATTTATTCTTTTTCGTTAAGCTCATCTAACTTTTTCCTAGTGACAGGATTTTCATAAATTGAAAGAGCTTTTTTGAACATATTAATTGCTTGTTCTTTATTACCTATTGTTAGATAATAATCACCCATAGAATCGTATACGTTATAACTGTTAGGATAACTATTTACATTCATTTTGAAAAAATATTCAGCCAAAGCTAAATTCTTCCAATAAATAGCAGCATATGCTAATCTATTAACATAACTTTCATCAGGGATTATACTGTATCCCATATTATTAGAAAGAACATTATAATAATTTTCTATTTTATAAGCCAGTGCCATAGTAGTATCGGTAAAATCCGTTACATCTATTTGAAGATCGTTGTAAAAGTCGAAAATAAAATGCAGTGCATCATAAGTTGCTATCAAAGGTATAGTGCCATGATCTTCATTGTTGTAATATTTTGTTTGATAATTCAATTTATTATCTGTATTTGAATTTAATATGTCAGATAATTCTAATATTGAACGAATATGTATAGTGCTTCTTGTAGTATCAGTTCTTACACTTGAGGTATCCATATCTTTATTCTTAACCTCTGAAATCGCTAAAAACAATTTTTTGTTTTCAAATTGATTATTGTGTAAATCAATTTTTGCTTCTTTTAAAGATATTTGATTATCCCACCACATACTGGGGTCAATTGCAACATAAGCATTGAACATATCAGGAGATTTTATTAATGTATTTATTACCGTTAAACCACCTATTGAATGTCCTATTAACATTTTATAAGGTGCTGTCGGATATGTTGAATCGATATATGGTATCAATTCTTTGTTCATAAATGAAATGAAATTATCAGATCCACCCGATGTTTTACTCCTTGAACTATCGCAAGAAGGTGTTAAATCTCTGAATCGGTCAGTATTAGGTATTCCTACAACAATCATCTCGGGACAAATTTTATTTCCATTAACAAAACTCATTTGTTGTAACAGACCTACAACTGAAGCAAAATGCCAATTCCCATCTAATAAGTAAATAACAGGGTATCGTTTTAGGCTATCACTTTTCTCTAAACCAAAAAATGCATCATCTGGTTTATAAATCCAAATTGGTCGTTTTTCATTTAAAATACTTGAATTAATAGTATCAATTGTTCCTATTACAATGTTTTCAGACTGGGCATTTGCCAAAATAGAAAATGTAATTATTGAACAAGTTAAAAAGAATAGTTTCATGTTCTGAATTTTTAATATTAAGTTTATATTATATTGTTTAATTTGTAAGTCCCTTTTTGTAAAAATAAGTTAGAATAACCTTTTTCATCAGTTATTCCTCATTCAATAAGGCTATCATTTAAATTATAAGCACTTACTGATTATTATAATACTTATAATAAGAACGGATCTGATTTTTTTAAATAGTTTCATATTTTTATTTTATTTTATGATTTATTAACTTAAATTTTCATAACTATGACGCACTATTGAATTTAAAGTTACAGTTTTTTTTAATAAATTTTGAGATTTTCTTAGAATTGGTATAATGATTTTGATTTTCAACCAGAACTCAATAAATCAACTCGGATTGATGATTATCTTGAAAGACGATAACGAAAAGTAAATCAATTAGAAGGAAAAAATAAAAATAGGATAATTAGGCACTTAGAGAAGGATTTTTGGGATTTTATAAATAAAGCCCCATTTCAATTCATATTAATACAGGAACTTGATATTGCGGAGAATGAAGAATTATTATCAAATACAAACTATGATAAAACAGGCAAAAAGATTTTATCACACTTGATTGGATTGACACAAGAAATTTTAGAAATAAAAGATGATAATAGTAAAGGAAGTAACTTAAGACGTTAAAGTTCTTTAAGACTTATTGGAGATTTAATTAACTATTATCATATCCCAATCGCAAAGAAACTGTTTGTAGAATCAATAAACAGTAAAAATGTAAAGGAGCAGTATAGGGCATTGGAAGGATTAGAGAATTATTATAGCATTTCAGATGACGAAATAGAAGATGACTTAATACAAAATCTTGAACGTATTAGAGATGAGACAGATGATAGAACAGTTGCATCGACGTGCTTGCAAATTCAGATTAATGCCGGAAAAATAGATGAGTCGACAGCTATGTTTGAAATGGATGATTGGAAAGATGAAAATTATGATTATTGATAAATATAAACTGGCGGTAACAAGCTATCATAAATAATTTGGCAGTTAGTGGTTTGTTAAGTTTTGTTCTTTTATTTAAGTTTATCATAAATTGATACAGAAGAGCTATGAAATGCCAAACTATTCATATAGCCATCCGTTAGCTTTAATGCGATGTCAAGAACTCAAAATTTTGAATAAAAAAAACACTAGATTTCATTTGTAAAAATTTTACAAAAAGCTTATATTTGGGATAGCCCCTTCCATTTAGAAAGTATTTTCTTTCATTTAAAAAAAATGAAAATGAAACGAGCGCTGTTTTTTCTTGCATTCTTATTTTTACCCCTAACAACTTTTGCCCAAACTAATCTAGAACCTGCCACTCTTTGCGATACTGCTAGTCATAATTTAGGATTTAGGGTAAGTATATCATCAAATATTGAAATAACTACCTGTTTAAAACTATAATTATGAAAAGAGTTTTAGCTATACTTTTATTTTATATAATGATTCCTTTTGTATCCTTTTCACAAGATTTTTCACATCTTGTTGTTGGTGGAAAATTCTACCAACACCCTTCAACATTGGAAGGAATGGTTGAAGCCGTCAAGGAAATGAGTGCAAACAAGGCACCCAAGAAGCAAATCGCTTCTTGGATAACAAGGATATTAGATGATAGGATAAGCAATATAAACAGTCCTGAAAGACTTTTAGATCCGAGGTTATCCATTAGTAGCGAAGGGGATAAATTACATAATGAATATGAAGCTGCAACTATCAAGGATAACAAGGTCATAGCTAATTGGACATGGAATAACCAAATGGGCACTTGCCAAGACCTTGCCAATACCGTTTACTATATTCTAAATGAAGCTGGGGTTCCAAAAGACTTTCGCATTTTAGATAAGGGTAGGCATCAATTTACTGTTTGGGGTCTTGCTCCTGATGCCGATGCTACTAATCCAGATACTTGGGGCCCCAATGCTATTGTTCCAGACCCTTGGACAGGGAGAACGGCAGATTCCGATGACGTTAAATCGGGGTTTTGGTATTTAAATGATGACCCAGAATTAGGGCTTACTGACGAGACTAAAAAGTATGATATAAACTCAATAGACCTTCTTCGAAAAGAAATAGAAGAGCGTAAAGCAGAAAAAAATGAAATACTGGAAAAGGGAATTAATAATCATGCATCTATAAAGTTTGAATTTAAGCTCATTGATTTTCTATTAAGTCAGTATAATGCAGTAAATAATTATGAAACTAGAACATCAAACCTAGTTGATTTAGGAGAATATGTATGTGACGAAGCTACTAATTTACGGACAAAAATCTTTGATTTGTCTAAGGTTATGAAAGATGGAGAAGCAATTATTAACACTAAAATTAACCAAGCCAATGCAAGAGCTAATTGTACTACACCTGAAGACAATATTTTTGTAAAAACCAGCTACCAAGAAGCTAAGCAAGCCTTTGCCATATCAAAAAAAGCTAAGGAAAGTGCATCCAACTATTTTAAGAGTATTGAAATTCAACTTGTGCAAATTAAAAGATTTAACGCTGTGTTGGATAGTTCATACACATCTATTAAAAACAACTCCTTAGTTACAGATAATGAGTGGCACAAAACAGCAAGCGAAAGATTACTACTAATACCAGACCCTCTAGAGCAACTTAAATCAGGAATAGAAAAGGAAAAAGCGAATTCTAAAAAATCACTTATACTAAAAAAGAAAATAGAGCTTAGTAAAAAGTATTACATACAATCGTTTCCAAAATATGAAACAAAATTCAATCAACTAATCAGTGAGATAGAATCAATTGCTTCGATTCATTACATAGTAAACAACACACAGTTATCTGACTTACAGGATAAATATAATAGATTGCAAGAAGCTTTATTATATAGCCCTAAAGCAAGAAAAAATAGAGATCAGGTCAAGATTAAGCATTATGCCATAAATTGCTTTTCAATTGAATCAACTAAAAAGGAAAAAGATAAAATAGAAGAAGTTTTTTTTAGAGAACTTCTTTTGATAAAAGACAATGAACATTTAAGCGCAGGCTGTGTTCCTGCTGCTACTGAAGAAACACAAGAAGTGGCCACAGCAACACTATCCACAGCAGATAGTGGTATTGACCCTCCTTGTACAGTTACAGCAACAGATTCTATAGCTACGAAAACCTCCGACAAATCAGTTTTTGGTGGTTTAACTATTGCTGGACCTTCTCAAATAATTGTTGGACAAGGAGCACAATTCATAGCTCTTGATGGTGCAGGTGCCCCCTATCCAAACGAAGGAAGTTTTGAATGGTTGAATACAAGAGAAGGTCTTATGGTGCTGTCAGGGTCAGGGATGATGGCTCTCGCTCTTGGTCTTAAACCTGGAAAGGCTACAATTATCCTTAAATATGATGGAATGACAGAATATAAGGAAATTAAAATTGTAGAAATGGAAAAAGTCTCACTAAGCACTTCTAAAGATGATGAAGATATAAATTCCATTGGAACTACTGGTGGAGAAGTTAATGATGAAGAAGACACTGATTATATTGGAACAACTGGAGGAGAAGTTAGTGAAGACAATGAGCTTCAAGAACAATGTAGTGAAATTGTTGATCGAATTTTAATATTCCTTAATAGTTTTGATGTAGATAATGCAAGAACATATACTAATAAGGCGCTTGCCCTAAGTTGTGATGTGAATACTGGAGCAGTATATGCCTTAATTGCCCAGATTGAGAATATAAAAAAGGAGGAGCAGGAAGAATGGGAACAACAGTATGCAGATCAAAATATCCAGAAAAAATCAGACGCAGAAAGAAGCCAAAAAAGAAATCAAAATTTCAATGAAATTATGAACCTTTTGGGTGAAAAATTTACTGCATTTTCAGATTCTAATGAACGGCAACGTCAGGAAAGGAATGCTAGAAATAATGCAAATTTTGAAAAAAGTCAGCAAAAGATTAAAGATTATTTAGCAAATACGAAAAACCCTGGGATAGTAGATCCTAACCATGTTCAATATTCGTACAAACCTCCGCCAAAGGAAGATATATATGTTTCAATAGGAGGTCCATCAAACGGCATGAGTTCTACCGATTGTGATAAAAAATTCTGCCCTATCTGCCATGAGGGAGAAACCCAATTAGATTTTTTAGGAGTGCAAGTAAACTCACAGTGTAATAAGTGCCGTAAAGACAATAAAGCTAAAATTAATGATTGCATCAAAGGTGGTAGTGCTGCCAATAGTCCAGATAGAAAGTTGGATGAATTCGATAAATATAACGTTTATAAATGTACTTGGACTTGGTACGATACTAATGGGGTGTCTCATCATGAAATTTTTTATGATTATAGCGGTCCTGAATATAAAGGCAAAAGAAAAGGGAGTTGTACTAATAAATTTCGAGGAACTGCTCATGAATGCTATTGGAAAGCAGGGGAATTAAACACACAATATGGTACAGTGAATCATCTTGTTTTACCCCCAGTTAACAAATAGCTTGATACTTTATTAAACATAAAAATAAATAATGATGAGAAATATAATTGTATTAATATTTATTAGCACTCTTTTAACTGGGTGCGGCGCAAGGAAAGTCCACTATCTAACCCCGCAAGAGGCGAAGGAATATCCAGTGGTTATGATTGCCAATTGCGATATAGAATGTAGAGATACAAAAATAGTAAAAGGCACTATCTTTATTGTAAAAGAGTTAGGTGGGTATAAATATCAAATATTTAGTAATGACGTTTACAGAAATACTTTTTTAATGCTTCAGAAGAAAAAAAAATTGCCTGATGATGCGCTTTTTATAAAACTACAAGAAAAGGACAAATTTGGTTATATTGTTTACCCTAATGGTAAATTTGTATATGATAATTACTTTTTCTTTGGCTTTAACCCTTATCGCAAGCTTATTACTACCACTGGTCAAAAATGCACTTATAATGCTAAATCTCCTTTTATTTTAAAAGACAACAGATGAAACAATTAACTATTTTACTATCCAGCTTATTCTTGGCTTTACTTTTTAACGCATGTGCCTCTAAACCAATCTTAAAACAATATGTGCCAAATGAAAAAGTTAAAACAGTTTATGTAACAAAGGATATTCCTCACATTACAAAAAATTCTATTTCAAATCAATATCCTGATACCGAAAACCAGCTAAGAGCAGACATAAGTAGACCTTCAAGTTTAAAAATATCTTCTCTATATTATAAGCCTAATCCACTACTAACAAATAAAGCTTTTGATTTTATTTGTAAATTTAAGTTAGACATTCCACAGTTGGGAGAAAATACAGTTCCTGTGGTTTTTTATTTTAAAGTTTATCGTGATTCTAAAGTAGTTTTTACTTCTGAAGAATACATTATAGATACTAGAAATAATACAAATAAAGAATGGATACAACATATGAATCCATTTTCAAAAAAAAGAGTTTATAAATTTGAAGCATTTATCAGATACAATAATCTTTTCGATAGAAAAAGTATTAATGTTACGGTGGAGTAATTAAGAACCTCCATTTCTGTTTGTCCCTATTGCTAATATACGGGGTTAAGGAACCATAATTCTGAATAAAAAAGCCGAATAGAAAGCAAAATTATGTCATACTTTCACTCCACTCGAAAAACAAACATCAAAATTTGTGCAATCTAACGGAATTGAAAAATTATAGAAATTACTTAAACTCTAAAAAATTTAAATTGCGCAATTACGAACTAGTTTGAAAAGGAAAGAACTGAATATATTATAACATGGATTAAAAAGCACTAAAGCTAACAATGCACATAAAAAAATGCTAAATCCAACTAAATAGAATGATTCTAAAACTTAATAATACTAAATTTAAACATCGGAAAATTACGTTTTCAAAAGCGCAACTTTTCATGCTCTAAACCGTTGCCTTTAATTGCGGATGAAAACAAAAAATAGAAAAAAATGAACAAAACTAGATTTTTAGGAATTACATTATTTATTTTAGGAATTATACTAATGTACAAGATAGACAATGATTTAACTTCATTTATTGGTGGTGTTTTAATTGGAATTGGAGCTATGATGACAATAGCTGGAAAAAGATTTTTCTCAAGAAAAGAAGCTGAATAGAAAATTGAAATATTAATTAAAATTAGAAAAAGATGAATTATTTAGAAATTGAATTATCTGGTAGAACAATGATGATACTTGGTGGATTATCAACTATTGCAATTGTTTTAATAGCCGTTTGGTTTGCAAAACGTTATAATAAAACAAAGCAGAACAGATAGAATAGATTCGGAGTTTGAGCGGATTGATTATATCTATGAAAAATGATTTGTACAAAATGACAAAAAAGCAACTAAAAGGCAACAATGTATAAAATTTATGCTCAAATCGGATTTGGTACAAACCGACAAACATTCAATAAAAATATTGCTACGCCGTAAAAATCTCCGATTTTTACGGCGCACAAATCTTATACAAAACCGTTGTGCGTCATGTTAAAAGAAATTTAGCACTCATAAAATAATTAAAATGAAAAATAGTTACTTAATTTTATTGATTGTCTTTGTATCCTGTAATACTCCGAAAGAGCAGTATAGGACAAACATTGATTTACAAGGGCAGTGGCAGTTTGCTTTAGATACAGCCAATATTGGAATGGGACAGAAATGGTATGTGTCTGATTTTAACGATACCATCCTTCTGCCCGGAACAACCGATTCAAATCAAAAAGGTTTTCGCAATCAGGATACAACGACCATGCATCTCAATAGATTGTATAAATATGAAGGCGTGGCATGGTATCGAAAAAAAGTTGTCATTCCCGAAAGTTTTAAAGATACACATGTGCAACTGTTTTTGGAACGGACCAAATCGTCAAAAATATGGATTGACAGTACTATAATTGGAGCATCCCGACTGCTTCAATCGCCGCAAAAGTTTGATGTCTCCAGTTATTTAACACCCGGAGAGCACCATATTACTGTTCAGATAAATAATGATTTAAAACTGACTCCTTACGGCAATGTTCACATTTATTCCGATGATACCCAAACCAACTGGAATGGAATTATTGGTCAAATTTATTTAGAAGCTTCGTCTAAAACATTTATTTCAAACCTTCAGGTTTATCCTGACATCGATAATCAGAAGATAGATGTTGCGTTGGAAATTGAGAATCAACTGAATTTCAATACACTGAATATTGAACTTTTGGTTGAAAAAACAGTGAATGGCAAAACCACAAAGTTAAAATCTCAAAAATTCAACACTGCTTATAAGCCTAAAATAAAACTAGCATATGTATTTCATGAAACCTGTAATTTATGGGATGAATATGAACAACCTATCTATCATTTAACAGCCGTTATATCACATGGGAATAGTAATGACGCCAAAACAGTTGCCTTTGGCATGCGCAAGTTTGAAGCAAACGGAACACAATTCTCCATAAACGGACGTACTACTTTTTTAAGAGGAAAGCATGAAGCCGCCGTTTTCCCGCTTACCGGATATCCACCAATGAATGAAGAGGAATGGATTAGAGTTTATAAAATTGCCAAATCATACGGTATCAACCATTATCGTTTTCACACGTATTGCCCTCCCAAAGCGGCTTTTACTGCGGCCGACAAGGAAGGTATATACATTCAGGCTGAATTACCTTTCTGGGGAGGATTGGAATCTGATACCGTTGCACAAATGCTGAAGGAAGAAGGTTTGGCTATGTTGAAAGCTTATGCCAATCATCCCTCGTTCGTGATGTTTTCGCCTGGTAATGAAATATGGAGTGGCCATGATAGGGTTGAGCAAAATATGCTTGCATTTAAAGAATATGACCACCGCCCGCTTTATACCATGGGGTCCAATAACAATATTGGTTATGTTGCACCCCGGGATTACTGCGATTTTTATGTGGGCGCCCGAACGCCATCCAACGGTGATACAATACTTACACATACCCGCCTTACCCAAGCTTATGCCGACTCGAGAGATGGCGGCATACTCAACACCCAAACGCCCTCAACTGAGGTTAATTTTGATTACCCTGTATCTCAGCTTAGCATCCCTATCGTCAGCCACGAAGTTGGACAATATCAAATTTTCCCCAATTACAAGGAGATTGACAAATACACCGGTGTTTTGCGGGCATGGAATCTGGAAGTTTTTCGAAATAGGCTTCGCAAGGCAGGAATGGCTGATATGGATAGTGCATTTCAAAAAGCGTCAGGAGCATGGGCAGCACTTTGTTACAAGGCCGAAATGGAAGCGGCTTTGCGAACTAAGGGGTTGGGCGGATTTCAATTACTCGACTTACAAGATTTTCCCGGTCAGGGCACAGCTCTGGTTGGGATCTTAGATGCTTTTATGGACAGTAAAAATGTAATCTCCCCTGAAGATTGGAAAGAATCTTGTAATGATGTTGTATTGTTGTTAGCGTTTTCTAAGTATTGTTGGACAAACAACGAAAACTTTAAAGCCAAAGCATTGGTAGCCAATTACTCCAATAAAATTTTTGATGGTTTATTAAATTGGGAGATAAGAAAACAGGACGGTACAATTTTACAGCAAGGAACTTTAAATGATTCAAAAATTGAAAATGGAGGTTTATCTGCGGCCGGAGAAATAAATGTCGACCTTTCATCAATAACAAAAGCCAAAAAACTAACCGTAAATGTTTCGATTCCAGACACTGAATACCATAACTCCTACCCTATATGGGTTTATCCTTCAAAAGCAACGGTTGAACCGTCAAGTGATATTATTGTTGCCGAAAAATTGAACAACCAGGTTCTGGCGAAATTACAGAATGGCGCAAAAGTCCTTTTATTTCCACAAACTAAAGATGTTAAAGCCGCCAGTTTCCCGGGTCATTTCCCTCCTGAATTCTGGAACTACGGCATGTTTAAAGGAATAAGTGAGTGGGTGAAGAAGCCGGTATCTCCCGGGACGTTAGGACTGCTAATGAATCCAAAACATCCACTCTTCAATACTTTTCCAACTGATTTCCATACCAACTGGCAATGGTTTTCCATTATTAAAGCGAGCAATTCGCTGATTTTGGATAACACAGCCAACGACTACCACCCATTGGTACAAGTCATTGACAATTTGGAACGTAATCACAAATTGGGTTTGATTTTTGAATTCAGGATTGGTCATGGGAAATTGCTGGTTTGCATGTCGCAACTTAATAAGATAATGGATAAACCTGAGGCTATTCAACTTTATCAATCGATTATTAACTATATGGATTCTGACAACTTTTATCCAAATTATAAGTTAAGTATTGAAGAGTTAGGTAAGTTATTTCCCGAAAAAATAGAATAAAACACGAACGCACAACAGTTTATAAAATTTATGCTCAAATCGGATTTGGTACAAACCGACAAACATTCAATAAAAATATTCCTACGGCGGAAAAATCTTCGATTTTTACGTCACACAAATCTTAATACAAAACCGTTAGCAGGCATAAATATGAAACACCTTAGAATAATAATATTATTAATAATAACTGGATGTTCTCCAAAAATTAGCGAACATTTTGAACAAAACAGATATATAAATAATTATAGTGCATTTATCATAAATGATTCGTTAAAAACCTATCTTAAAACTGCAGGAGATTTTGATTTCGTAACTAATCGAAGGACATTAAAAAAAGTACTAAGAAAAAATAGTTATCATTTCAAAAACAATGTTCTCGTTTATGGAAAAACTAATATTCCTCCTATTTATGAATACTTTATAACCGTTGGAAACAACCTGAGTTTTGAAAAACCAAAACAATATATAGTTTTTGACACTATAATTGGAAAAGAAAAATTTAGTTTTTTTGGCAAGCCTAATAAAAATGAAGGAACCAACAGCCTAAAAATTGATTTGCAAAGAACCTTTCAAAGCCTTGAAGTTGGGAAAGGCTACAGAAAAGAGATTAGTTCAGTTATGGAAGTTGTGAATCGCTATGAAAATTCAAATAAGTTTTATTCCGCTCTAAATGAAATATTTGAATATCCAGCTTATGACAAACAAGAAGATTGGACGAAACTTCAAATGGAACTTACTTTTTCTTCATTTTTGGGAAATAATGATTATTATGAAAAATTCCTAAATGAACTTGAATCTAATTTTAAACCAAATGATACTATTACAAACATCATAAAAAAAGAGTCTATAAATAATTCAGAAGCCATTGAAAAAATAATTGATGAGGCTAAAAATCATCAAATTATTATGATTAATGAACATCATTTTTTTCCCAATCACAGATTATTGGTTTCAGAATTGTTACCTAAACTTAAAGCTACTGGATATTCATATTTAGCCTTAGAGACTTTAGATGTTAAACAAGACAGCTTGTTAAATTCAAAAAATGCTTATCCTACATTAGAAACTGGGTTTTATACCAGCGAACAGAATTATGCAAATTTAATAAGAGAAGCAAAAGCATTAGGATTTCAGTTTGTAGCTTATGAGAATATGGATAATTCTAAGGACAGAGAAATTGAACAAGCCGATAATTTGTTTAATAAAACTTTTAATAAAAATCCAAGTGCGAAAGTAGTTGTTTTAGCAGGAATTGACCATATTTTAGAAAAGCCTACATCAAGAGGAAAAAACTGGATGGCAACAGTTTTTAAGGAAAAATACAATATTGACCCATTGACAATCAGTCAAACTCATTTAATTGCATATAGAAAACAATTTCAATGTGAATATTGTTTAATTGATAGTAAATATTTTAAAAATGACAGATTAAATTCAGTAGACTTTTTATTACTGAACAATAAAAATATTTTTCAAAATAATTGGGATAGCACTTTTCCTTATCAAAACAAATCTGACTTTGATGTTCAAGTAGCTCTTTTTTATGCAAATGAAATTGACAAGTTATATGATTACCATAATAAAGTTCCTTATTACACAACGATTTTAAAAAAAGGACAAAAATATAATTTACCATACAACAAAGGACAAAAAATATATTTGTACACTTTTGACAAAAATGGTCAAACGATAAACAAGCAAGAAATAACGCCTGCTAACAACTCATAAAATTTATGCTCACATTTGAACTAAATAACAAACCGATAAACATTCAACAAACGATTTGCTACGTCCGAAAAATCTCCGATTTCTCAGTCGCACAAATCTTATAAAATCCCGTTGGGCATAATTTAAAAACAAAAAAACTATGAAAAAACACATTTTACTTGCATTGTCAATTTCCATTTTGTTAATGGTTTCCTGTTCGGAAAAAACTAATTACGGACAACCTAATATTGATATAGAAAATATCCAAAAAGATTTTATGAAATGGTGGACTTATCACAGTGATAATATAATATTATCCTCCGATTTTATTGGAATTGACAACTCCTCTAAAATAATAAGTAAAGAGGCTTTTTTGAAAAAATTAACTTCTGGAGATTTTATTCCTTTAAAATTAATTTCAAAAAATGAAACGACTTATTACCAACTTCTCAAGCTAAATAAAAACGCGAATGAAAATATAAGAGGTACAATTAAAAATACATCTCTTGTTTCATTAAAACACTATGAGATGGAGGGTAAAAACTTTCCGGAATTTCAATTTACGGATTTAAATGGAGTTGAGTATACTAATGAAAATACTAAGGGGGAAATCATAATATTAAAATGTTGGTATATTGCTTGTAGTGCTTGTGTTGCTGAATTTCCTGAATTGAACGAATTGGTTGAAAAATATAAAGATCGTGAAGACATTATCTTTATTAGTTTGGCATATGATTCTAATAATGAATTAAAACAATTTTTATTAAGAAAACCATTTAACTATAAAATCGCCTCCGATCAAAAGGAATTTATGAAAAATAATTTGTCGCTTAATGCATATCCAACACATTTTATTATTGATAAAACGGGTGTAATACAGAAGGTTGTTAATAGTGCAAATGAAATGATATTAGAATTAGATAAAAGTGGAATTTTAAATATGGATGAGTCTCAAATGAGGCCACCACCACCAGCATTTTAAAAAAACTATGCCCAACACCTCATAAAATTTATGCTCACATTTAAACTAAACAACAAGCCGACAAACATCCAACAAACGATTTGCTACGTCCGAAAAATCTCCGATTTCTCAGTCGCACAAATCTTATAAAAACTCGTTGCAATTAATAGCGGATTTCTGGTCAGAAATCCACAAGGAGCATTTTATCAAAAACAAAAATTGCTTAATTATTGAGTTGTTGGATTTGAATATTGAATCGGTTCCATTTTAGCAAAGCAGTGGAGAAATGAGAGGAACGAAAACCAAAATTGAATAATTGAAACTAAACTGACAAAACTCTAACACTTTATTAAATATTTTAACAAATCGATTTGCTACGTCCGAAAAATCTCCAATTTCAAGTCGCACAAATCTAGTACAAACTCGTTAAGTTTAATTTATGCAAAAGAAACTAAATTGGCAGCTATTTTCAAATGATAACAGGTATGAGGTAATTGAAAACATCAAGGATGTTATAACTAATAGTGATGGATATATTATCAATTTTAATATGTTCTCTGACCTTGCATTGTCTCTTAGTGTTGAAATTGAAGAAAACAAGATTCAAACACTCCATAGAGCACTTTCTCAAATAGTCAATGTATCAGAACTCGAACTTGATAATATAAGTTTAGAATCAAAAAAAGAGTGGTTAATATTTATGAATATCTCTTTTGGCAGAGGAAAAGGAGAATTAAAACAAGAAACCCCAGAAGTACCAGGATAAAAAACGATAATAACAATGTGCTTGAAAAATTGGATTAAACTGAAAATATATTCGACTTTTCTAATCACAACGGATTTGAGAATTGACACGTAAAAACTAATTGAAACGGATGAAATTTGAACAAAATAGAATAATTGGAACAAAAGCTACTAAATTTCAACACCTCATATAGCAAATTGCTTAATTCAATTAAATAGAAAAATTTTAGTACTTTTAAATCAAAAATAACAAGCTATGAAAAGCACGGTTTCAAACCCGCACTTGCCATATTCAAACCCGTTAGGCAAAATTATGAATCAACGATTTTTCATATTTATTATAGTTCTGAATTTGATTTTTGGTTGTACTCCTAAAAAAGAAAATAAAGGAGAGAAAATCGAATCTACTATTAATGGATATAAAGAAAAAATAACAAGAACTGAACAATTTCAAAACAGCATCAAAATTGACACTTCTCTGACAAAAAAAATAGCATTTGAATTTATAAAAATTTCTAATTCAAAAAAAACTGACAGTATTTTATCAATATGCAAATGCAAAAAAGACAAAAAGAATAACATCATCAGAATACAACTAGAAACGGCAATTCCAACTCAAAAGGAATTGGACACAATGAATGAAAATTCTAAAAAGCGGAATAGAATTTTACAAACAAGAGATTTAGGTTATTTAACGAAAATAAATGGACAGTTTAAATTCTTAACAATTGTATTAAAAGATAGTATTGTGAAAAGTATAGACATATATTCTAAATCGACCGAAAAAGAATATAATGGAATTGACTTTGACTCTTTATCAATTGACAGTTATAAAATAAATATTTCAAAATTTGATTATTCCATAGCATCAGATGTTTATGGAAACTTTGAGTTACGACTAAAAAAACAATTTGGTTTTTTTGAAAATGACACAATTTTAAAAGTGAATTTTGTGTGTAACAACTGGACAATAACCGAAAAGAAAGAAATTAAAAATTGGAATATTAAAAAAACATTTGAGAATAGAAATAATGTCAGAGGATTAAATATAGAATAAAAACTTTGCCTAACACCTCATAAAATTTATGCTTACTTTTAAACTAAATAACAAACAGACAAACATTCAACAAACGATTTGCTACGTCCTAAAAATCTCCGATTTTCCATTCGCACAAATCTTAATACAAAACCGTTATAAACAATAATCAACGAACTTATGCGACTTCTATTATTACTTTTTATGTCAATTACTCTTTTTTCCTGCGCAAATCAGAAAGATAATTGGACAAACTTACTTGACGAAAATCTCTCTCAATGGGACAACTATTTAAGTTATTCCTATAGTGATGGTTATAATGGTGATCAACCCAAAGATGAACAAGGAAATCTTATTCCTCCCATAGGCGCAAATAAAGACCAATACGGAGTATTTACTATAGTAGAGGAGAATAATGAACAGATTCTAAGAGTAAGTGGAGAGATTTATGGATGTGTTTCCACTAAAAAGGAATATGAAAATTACCATTTCAGATTAAAAGTAAAATGGGGAGACAAAACGTACGCTCCTAGAAAAAAACTGCTAAAAGATACAGGCATTTTATATCACTCTATTGGACCAAATGGAGCTGAACACTGGAGGTCATGGAGGCTATCCCAGGAATTTCAAATAATGCAAGGCCATTTTGGTGACTTTTGGTCACAGGCAAACTCTGCGATTGATATAAGAGCTTATCCTCCAGAGTATATAATGAGTCCAGTCGCAGATAAAAGCCAACCATTTTTGGCAATGGGCCATGGTGAAGAAATACCTGGTTACTGCATGCGAAGTGTAAACTTTGAAAAACCTCATGGTGAATGGAATACCTTAGAGCTTATATGTTTTGAAGACAAAAGCATACACATTGTAAATGGACAAGTAGTTATGATTCTTAAGAACTCTAGATACATGAAGAATGGAAATAAAATTCCTATGGAGAAAGGGAAGATTCAACTTCAATCTGAAGCTGCCGAAGTATTCTACAAAGATATTGAAATAAGAAAGCTGGAATCTCTTCCAGTCGAGTATGCACAATATTATAACTAATTTTCACCTTAGTGGTTCGGTGCCCTTAAAGTCTATAACATTTTGTATAAGTAATGGCAGGAAAGTACTAAATATCGCGGTTTGTAGGCCATTCAAACTCCATCAAGGTTTGACATAAGAGCACTACATAATCTGCCACTACTCATACAATTTACCGTTGTACGCAAGCAAAAAAACGAAACAAAATGACAACTAAAGCGATTGATATAAACGAATCTACTATAAAAAAGTATGTAGAATCAATTCGTCCCGATAATTTAGAAATTCGTGCACAGCTTGATTTCGGTTATTCCTATGATGGGAAAATCTTTATAATATATGAAACCCGACCTCAATGCAACGACCCTAAAATGATTCAACAAATTGAGTTTGTAAAAATTAGACATTACAAATCAAGAATGGAATTTATACTGGATGCGAGCAAGTGGAAAATGGGAACTTTACGAACCATTTCCAAAATCAACTCATTTGGAAAAAATCATAGAAATTATAAAAGAGGATAAACACAATTGTTTTTATGGATAATTCCAACAAAAATATATTCAAAGAAATAGCTGAAAACTTAGATTGTGGATTTAACTGTTACTACAATTCTAAAACGAACGAAATTGTAACCATTCCGAATTTTTCAAATATATCAGATGAAGAAGAATTTAAAGAGATTATTCAAGAGAGTTTAGAAAAAGTGAATAAACAAAAAACAGATTTTATTAAAATAGAGGTCCTGGAAAGTTTTGAGTCTTTCAAAATTATGGAGAGATTTGTTGAGAAAATACCCGACCAACAATTTAAATCGGAATTAGAAAATATCTTGAAAAAGAAAAAACCATTTCAAAATTTTAAATATTTAATCGATAATTCAGATTATAGACAAAATTGGTTTGATTTTAAACAAAGAGAACTAGAAAGAATAGTAGAAAATCAATTAAACAGATGAAAATCCTGCGTACAACAACTCATAAAATTTATGCTCACATTTGAACTAAATAACAAACCGACAAACATTCAACAAACGATTTGCTACAACCGAAAAATCTCCGATTTCTCAGTCGCACAAATCTTATAAAATACCGTTATAGCCAATTAGACTTTCCAGAGAATGGAATTATTTAACGAGGTTTGTAATTTGTAAATTATTATTTATCAATGCTACGTAAGCATTAATCAGAATAAAATATTTTTAATTCATGAGTGAGATTAATCTATAATTAAATTAATAAGACATATTATGCTAACAATTACTGAAGACTTTCGAAAAATTATGAATTTATTAGTTTTCACTGCAATCATTTCTTGTCTGAATGTTACTGAAACCTATGGCAAGGTTTACATGTTTATACATGCTCATCCAGATGATGAAATATATTTTAAAGCTGGGTGGATATTTGATAGGATACAATCCACAGATACTTTGATTGTTGTTATAGCGACAGCTGGTGACGGCAACAAATGGACGTATCCAAATTGGGAAAATAGTCCGGACGGTAAAGACTTTGATAATGATGGTGATATTGATATGATAGATCGAGGATACGATCGAATGGCATATAGGAGTATACCAGGGCTTGCCTCTTTAGGGTTAGATACTGTTAACAATCTTATTTTCTTGGGTTATCCTGATGGAGGAACGTTTGAAGTGTGGGAAAACAGAAGTTTACAATACCTTAATCCTATAACCAAAAGCAATGAGTCACCTTACAAAGTAGATGCCCCAAAATATTGTTATGGTCTTAGTTATAAGGATAGCGTACCGTATACATATACCTCACTATCTGAAGATATAAGAAGACTATATACTATTTACAAACCAGACTATGTAATGATCCCCGATTTTTTAGACACTCCTTCTGATCATGGAGCATTAGGTAGGATTGCTAGTCAGGCACTTTATGATTTAAGGGAAGAAGGAGGTAATGATTGGGTAAGCAACGTAGAAATAATTTGGTCATTTCCATCACATTTTGTTTGGGACAACCCTGAGTCATGGTTAGGCGGCAAAGACTTTGTACCGGAAGAAGAAGGACCCTTTTTAGCCGAGCCTTTTCCTCAAGACATTTTTCCTCCTCAAGTAAAATATCTAGACAAATTAGGTGGAGAAAATAAATGTAAATTATGGGACTTCCACCCTTATGAAATGCCAAACCCTCCTTGTTTCAGAGCTCGAAAAGATGACATGATTCGCGGGCCATTCGTTATGTACGACAATACAGCTCCGGCAGAATGGTCCGATTTTTCGCTTATTGGTGGCAAAGCAGAAAATACTTCAGATTACAGTATCAAGGTACGTGATTTAGCTCCGGGACTTAATACTACAGCTAATCCTCAATATATTTATTCCAACGATGGAGGAAAAACATGGAATGGAACCAATGGCCTAAAGGGGTTTTATAGAAATAAAAACAACAAGGTAATCTACGAAGTTAAAGGCACTAAAAATCGACCTGAAACTGAAAATTATACTTATTGGCAGGGTGATGTGGCATTAGAAAGAGTAGACTCTAAAATAGATTTTGCTAATGGATTTGACCCTGGAGATAAAATAAATGAAGATTACTGGTCAGCCGAATGGATTGGTTGGGTTAAAACAGTAGAAAAAAGTGGAACATATTATTTTTATTTAGATGCAGACGATTCAGGTTTCTTGATGGTCGACAATAAATTGATCGTTTGGGATCATGGTGATTTTAGTATGGGAACACAAAGAGGAATTGGAATATACCTGGAAAAAAACACAGTCTATTCAATTCACTTGGGATTTTGGGATTACACTGGCAAAGCGGGTTGTAAATTGTATTGGAAAACACCAGAAGGAATAGATAGCGAGATAATACCTTCTTCAAACCTTTTATGTGGAGATGCTTCAATTGATGGATTGGATGGGTCAACAGATATTCAAACTATCACAGCAGTTGGAGTGCCATTTAATCAAACTTCACTCAATAATAAAATGATATTTATGACATTAGATATGGCAGGAAATATTGGTGTAAGCCCAACATTGCATATTGATGAGTAGAGTAGAGAAGTCATTCGTCCATTAATGAAAGTATTAATTTTGCAAACCTTAATAATTGGCTATAACAATAAATATGGGTCATTAGTTGGATAGTGCTAAATTTGAGAATGATTACATTTAATAAAACATATAGCGATTTGACAGGTAGGTGCTTTGAAATACCCAACGCCCCATATTCGAACCGTTGGGCGTCATGTTAACTACATGAAAAATTTTGAATAATTAATATATGATACAGACATTGAGAACATTATTTACAAATTGGCTTTTACTAATTCTTATTTTAATTAGTTATCCTGATTTACTATTAGCACAAAGTGCAATGACAAATATAAAATCACGAAACACAACAAGTCTGAATGGTAATTGGAAAGTAATTATTGACCCAACAGGTACAGGAGATTGGAGACAAGTTTGGTTAGAAAGAAAACCAGAAAAAAAGACGGACTTTTTTGAATATTCCTTTGATGAAAGCCCAGTTATGACAGTTCCTGGTGACTTCAATTCTCAAATGGTAGAAATAACATACCTTGAAGGAATTGTGTGGTATAAAAAAGAATTTGTTCATACTATAAAATCTAATAAAAGAGTTTTTATTCATTTTGGAGCTGTAAACTATGTGTCTGATGTTTATCTAAACGGAAAATTTATTGGAAGTCATGAAGGTGGATTTACTCCTTTTCAATTTGAAATTACGGACAAAATCCAAAGTGGAGAAAATGCTCTAATAGTTAAAGTTAATAATAAGCGGTTAAAAAATGGATTGCCTGGTTTAGGTTTTGATTGGTTCAATTATGGAGGTATCACAAGAGATGTTAATTTAATTGAAACTAATAATTCTTATATAGAAGATTATCATATTCAATTAGAAAAATATTCCACCAATGAAGTATTAGGATGGGTTCAATTAAATGGAGTTAACCAACCAGAAATACTAAAAATTAAAATTCCTGAATTGGATATTGAATATGAAACCTTATCGAACAACGAAGGTTTTGCTGAGATTAAATTTTCTTCAGAATTTGAGCTTTGGTCTCCTGAAAATCCAAAATTATATAAGGTTATTGTAAAAAGTAAAAAAGATGAAGTAACAGATGAAATTGGCTTCAGAAATATTGAAGTTAAAGGAAATAAAGTTTTATTAAATAATACACCAATTTTTTTAAAGAGTGTTAATATTCATGAAGAAAATCCATTTAAAGCTGCAAAAGCGTATTCTAAAGAAGATGCTCTTATCTTATTGAATTGGGCGAAAGATTTGGGTTGCAACATGGTTCGATTGGCTCATTATCCGCATAGTGAGTATATGGTAAAACTTGCCGAAAAAATGGGATTAATGGTTTGGAGTGAAATTCCAGTTTACCAACATATTGAATTCTCAAATTCTGAAGTTCCTCAAAAAATGGATTTAATGATGAAAGAAATGATTCGTAGAGATAGAAATCGATGTGCTGTAGTTATTTGGAGTCTTTCTAATGAGACATATACTTCTACTCCCAATAGAGATAGTGCTTTGATAGAATTAACTAAGCAATGTAAATTATTAGATTCTACAAGATTAATAACTCATGTCATCAATAACCAAGGCTATGAGAACAACACGTTCAATGTTTGGGACCCCTTATATAATTATGTTGACATAATTGCCTTGAATGAATACTTAGGGTGGTATGTTCCATGGCAAGGAGAACCTTCTGATACAAAATGGAAGTTTGTAAATGACAAACCGGTTTTTATATCTGAATTTGGAGGAGGAGCCTTATACGGAAGTGACCTGGGACCAAAAGATGAGGCTGCTTCTTGGAGGGAAGAATATCAAGAAAAAATTTATCAAGACCAGATTGAAATGTTCAATGAAGTACCAAATTTAATTGGTGTTTGCCCTTGGATTTTGGTGGATTATCGTTCTTCTGGAAGAATGCACCCAGTTTATCAAAAAGGCTATAATAGAAAAGGGTTAATTTCCGAAAAAGGAGAAAAAAAGAAAGCATGGTATATAATGAAGGAATATTATGGGAATAATTAAAAAAACAGACACTATCCTATAATTTGTGTAAGTTAAAAATAACTTGGGTTGGAATTTTTTAAATTCTGACCCTTTTTTCATAGATGATTAAGAACTGATTGAGAATAATACCCCAATTTCTAATAGGCATCGA
>Ga0314774_1000864_pt1 | contig 21380 bp, 15 predicted proteins | sample MetaGCBIA2018_FD_204515 | JGI IMG/M metagenome (GOLD analysis project Ga0314774, IMG submission 204515) | Cryopeg brine microbial communities from Beaufort Sea near Barrow, Alaska, United States - CBIA 2018 | ecosystem: Environmental > Aquatic > Marine > Coastal | place: USA: Alaska | collected...
GAACAGCGGGAAAACGACCAATAAAGAAAACAAATAGAGCTAAAAACCACATTTTTTGACAAAGACCAAATAGAAATCCCTCTAAATAATGGATGCAAGTGAATTATTTAATTTTGCAACGGTCTTCTTTAGACTAAAAATGGGAATACATATGTACAGCTAAAGAGAGGGGTATGAGGACTTAATAAAGATATACCCCAAAAATCCCTCTCTACTTAAAGTTCATTCAAACGAAAGTTTAAAAGTTCAAAATGTACCTAATGACCAATTTAAATGAAGTTCAAATGTAGGTATAGCCAATCATACTTTTGTGCAGTTCAATTATCTGGAATGAGATCCAATATTCTATTTTAATAGTATAATAAAATGACGGTTCTTTTTAAAGTCCACTTCTTGAAGGGCAACCAAATCAGGATCTATTTTTTTGATTACCAGAGCGATCATATCAAGGTCAAAATCGCCTGTTGTATTGGCTCCATGCAAGATATTAAAGATCAAAACCCTCAAGGTTGTTTTTACGGTTTCTTGAGCTTTGACAGTCGCGTTTATGGAAAGAATAAAAATAAGAAGCAAAGCGTAGGTTTTCATGATTGAAATTTAAAAAAGAATCCCCATTACAAAGATGTAACTGGGGATTTAAGGCCAATTAGATCCTACCCCGTGGTTTTCATTAACTTATTCTATAGATTTAGGTTTATGCGATCAGGTTGTCTTCCCATAATTGGTTTTCATCCAGTTATAGGGTTCCCTAGCAATCCATTGACCGCGGGTAAAGTCAGGAAATTCCTGAGGTTCCCCATTATTTTCTATGGAGGTTTCCGAGAGCGGTGTGATCACGCTCCATGCCGCGGCATCGTACGCGTCTATGGGTGGCGCGACATTGGCAAGTGCGGCTTCCACAAAGGCCTTCATCACAAAAAAGTCCATACCGCCATGACCGGCATCGGTCGCTTTTTCACCGAACTCTTTCCAAATAGGATGATCGTATTTTTCAAGCCAAGAACCTGCATCATCCCACTGGTGGGGATTCTGGGCCTTACCTTCAATGTAGATCCTGTTGCCATCCACCTCCCAGAGTCCATTGGCTCCCTGAACCCTAAAACCTAAGGAATAAGGACGTGGGAGGTTGGTATCATGGGTGACGATGATGGTTTCACCCTTGGCCGTTTCAATGGTCGAAGTGATCACATCACCCTGCTTGAACTTGATCTTGGCATTGGGATGATCTTCACCGCCATTTTCTACAATATAATTGTGCAGCCCAACCGATTTCGTGGCGCTTGAGGTCATGCTCAGAAAACGGTTACCACGGTTGATATCACACATATTTGCAATAGGGCCCACGCCATGGGTAGGATACGTATCACCATTTCTATAGATGGAATGCTTGGTTCTCCATTTGGATTCCGAAATACCCTTATCGCCAAATTCCGCTCCATTACCATTAGCTGATTTGCCATCATTGAATTTTACGCCCCTAAGGTCGTGCTGATAACCACATCTAAAATGCAATAATTCACCAAAAACATCCTGTTTAACCATATTGAGCACGGCCATAACATCTCTCCTAAAGCAGACATTCTCCATAAACATAAGATGGCTTCCGGTCTCCTCGTGAGTGTTTACCAGATCCCAACATTCTTCAATGGTCTGTGAAGCCGATACTTCCACCCCGGCAAATTTTCCCGCTTTCATAGCGTCCACTGCCATTTTTGTATGCCAAAGCCAAGGTGTGGCAATGATTACTGCATCCACTTCATTTGAGGCCAGTAAATTGAGGTAATCCTTTTCGTTCTTGCCAAAAGTAAGCGGTTTTTTGCGACCGTCATCCTTGAGCATTTTTAATGCGATATCAATACGGTTGGGGTCGAGGTCACAGATAGCGGTGATCTCGGTGTCCTTTCGCAAGATCGCGTTGTTCAAGTGGTTGGTCCCGCGCAATCCCACGCCTATAAAACCTAATTTTAATTTTTCCTGTTGAAAGGGCTTCATACTAAAGGAAAGACTGGGTGCCAAGACTATGCCGGCACCTGCCAGGGATGTTGTTCTAATAAAATCTCTTCTTGAATTCATGGGAATATATTTGTGTTGCGATTACTTCTTCATTCTTCCAGTTTCTTAGCTTAAATTTAACAAAGAAAACTTGGCTGCATATGCTTTAATCGTACTTATTTATTCAATTTGTTTAATTTTGTTTCCAACGTTGAAAAATCAATGCTCGGTGCTGTACAGTTCCCTGTTCTGTTCTTGTAAAAACGGTTCCTTCGGCCGTATTTCCAATAAAAAAGCCACAATTTTAAAGGGAAAATGGGTTTTCTTTTACGTACCGCCACTATAATCTAATAATCCAGCCTTCTTCCGGCATCGCCGGTAGCATCTACCGAAAAGCGGGCCTCCGTCAGTTCGTGTCATTGCTGCTGGGTATTGCAAATCCATTGATTTCCGTAATGTGCTTTTTCTTTTCATAAAACCGGTATATGGGCTAAAATTTTCCAGAAAGGAATACAGTCCAGTGAGATAGGCAGACGTGTCCGGCCTTCTAAAAGAGGCGACGAGCTGCCATTGCCCCATTTCGGGATCGTAGAAATACGTAGAATAATCGGTGTGGTTGTTTTCGGTGGGTTCTCCTTTCAATAAAAACCCGTAGGTGGTGCCAGGCTTCCAATCATAGACCAGATAGCTCTGACCGGCCGATCCTTCCTTGCCAAATTCTCCGGTATATGCTCCTTCTCCCTGGTTAAGCAGTAATATGCGCTTATCCTCGGGGATATCTTCTGGGTTGTCTATGGTGTAGAAACTCCATACGGAGGATAGGATGCGCCTTTCTGTTGGGCTGTTTACCTGAATGCCGAAATATTCGTTGTTGAAACCATCCGCCATAAAATAAGAGCCCAACTTGTCTTCGCCTTCTGGTACGGTGACCTCATTATAAAAATAACGGATACCCATATTTTCTGGAAGTGAATACATTAAATGGTCTGAAGGGCCACGACAACCGAGGTAAAAATGATCCTCTTCGGGATTAAATGTGGCTTTTTCGGGTGCTTTTCCGCCAATAAGAACATAAGCTATATCGCCAATATAGATAGCCGATTTTTCCATCTCTTGAATTTCAATGAAGTGATAGCTTTTGGCTGAGAGCCCAAAACTTCCTATTGGAATTTTCCTGTACTCTATATTCGAAGGTTTAACCTCTATGCTCTCATTTCCAACTGAAATTTTTAGGGTAGATGCTCCTGTAGGTTTTTTAAGCATATCCTTAATTTAACATAATTTATTAAAATAAATCGATTGCAATACAATGTTAGTTATTTTTTTCGTCGAAGAGATCTTTCATTTTTCATTTACATGAGTTCAAAACACATTTTATACTTAAAATTTTTTTATTTCACTTTTTTTTACTTAATTCGTTAATATATCTAGAATATTTTAATTAATTTTTACAACTTTTATTAAAATTTAATATAAGTATTGAGGAAAACTAACCACTTTAACAATCAATTATGAAATCAACATTATTACTATTCATGAGTTTTTTACTCTTTCAGTTGGGTGCCTTCGCACAAGGAGAGAGCATTGTTGTAAAAGGTTTGATAACGGATGCAAATGGTGGGCCCCTTCCTGGGGCAAGTGTACAAGTGAAAGGTACCTCAATAGGTGCACAAACAGATTTTAACGGAAATTATTCTCTTGAAACAGTTGATAATGCCACGTTGGTTTTTAGTTATGTAGGTTTTGCTACGCAAGAGATCGCCGTAAATGGGAGAGCTACCATAGAAGTTACGTTGGCAGAAGACGCGCAAGCTTTGGAACAAGTCGTAGTAGTGGGGTATGGAACTCAAAAAAGAGCTAATGTTACTGGGGCTATTAGTTCTGTATCGGGCGAGGCTCTCACCCAGCGTCCTGTGACAAGCGCGGCGAATGCTTTACAGGGGCAATCCCCGGGATTAACCGTTCAGAATGCAGGAGGGGCTCCAGGTGTTGAAGATACAAATATACGCATTCGAGGAATTGGTACATTGAACAACGCGAATCCACTAGTTTTGATAGATGGGGTCGAGCAGTCCCTAGGTAGTGTAGAACCACAGAATATTGAATCAATTTCAGTTCTGAAAGATGCCGCTGCTGCGTCTATTTATGGTTCCAGGGCGGCTAACGGGGTTATTCTCGTTACCACAAAGCGCGGTGCTGCTTCGGGAACCACCTTGTCCTATAATACTTTTGTAGGTATTCAAAATCCCAGTTTTTTCCCAGAGGCAGCAGATACCGAAAGCTGGATGAGGTTGGAAAATGAGGCACAGGTCAATGCTGGTGGTAATCCCACCTACAGTGAAGAATATATCGAAAACGTGCTTGCGGGTACTAACCCTTACGAATTCCCATGGGCCATTTGGGAAGATGGTGTCTTTAATAATGATGCCCTTATGCAGCAGCATAGCCTCTCTATATCCAGTGGTGGAGAGATCGGAAGGGTGTTTGCATCTCTAAATTATAGTGATACAGATGGAATTATAAAAAATTTTAATAATAAAAGGACTACCATGCGTATTAATGCGGATTTATATGCTAATGACAAATTGACCTTTAAGTTAGGGCTAATGTATAGAAACGGGAACTTTAGTGGGCCTGGTCATGCCATTAATGCAAACGGTATTGCAGGACAGCAAATTATTCAAGGTCTTTTACATATCAATAGAAATGTTGTAATGGAATATCCCGATGGGACCTATGATTTGGTTTCTGGATATTGGAATCCTGCTGCAATGGCAAATGAAGGGGAAACGGAGAGACTCAGTGATGACGTAGTAGCTCAGGCAGGCTTTAACTATGATATTTCACCAGCACTTACGCTTACGGGAGATGTCACCTATAATTTTAAAAAAGAGGGGACTTCTCAATTTCTCAACAGTTTGGCGGGGATGAGAAATTATGTAACGGGAGAACCTGTAGCCGTTTCAGGATGGTTTGCTACTAATGATTTAATGGAAAGGCAGGATATTGAAAGAGAACTGAGTCAAAGATTACGTTTAAATTATAATAAATCATTTGGGGTTCACAACATTGAGGCATTAGTTGGGTATGAAGAGATATATAATAAATTCAAAAATTTAGTTGCGCGTAGGCAAAACTTTTTTAACAATGATCTAAGGGATTTAGATGCAGGTGGAGTTGACAATCAGTCAATAAGCGGCTACAATCAGGAATGGAGACTTCGTTCCTTTTTTAGCAGGATAGATTATTCTTTTGATGAGCGATATTTATTTCAGGTTAATGTGAGGTATGATGGTTCTTCACGCTTTGGAAATGGTAATGAGTGGGGCGTATTCCCTTCTTTTTCTGCAGGGTGGAATATAACAAATGAGGCCTTTATGCAGGATACTGTCGATAATTCCTTTTTGAGCAAACTTAAATTTAGAGGGTCATGGGGGCAATTGGGGAACCAAAATATTGGTCTCAATAGGTTTAGGAGCACATATAATTTAAACCAAAATTACCAATTTGGAGGGAATATAGTTCCTGGCGCTTCTATTACTCAAGCTGGAAATCCAGATATTTCTTGGGAGACATCCACTATGACAAATATAGGACTTGACGCTACTTTTTTAAAGGGGAGAATAGGCCTGATTGCCGAATATTATTGGAAGTACACAGATGATATTTTATTGGAACTTCCTATTTCAAGTACAATAGGTGTAGATCCCCCTTTTCAAAATGCTGCAGCAGTATCCAATAATGGATATGAAATTAGTCTGAATTATCAAAGTGCTTTTAAAGAAGATGATGGATTTAATTATTCTGTAGGCATTAATTTTTCCGATGTAATCAATAAAATCGATGATTTAAAGGGGGCGGGACCCTTCTTTCCTGACGTCTTCACGATATGGACAGAGGGTGAATCCATAAACGCTTTAAGAGGATTAACTTCTCCAGGGTTATATCGCACTCAGGCTGATCTGGAACAGTATCCAGCAACCATCAATCCAAACGTTGGGATTGGGGATATAATCTATGAAGATGTGAATGGGGATGGAGAGATTAGTCAATCTATTGCTCCCGGTGGAGATCAGGTAATCATAGGAGATGAAAATCCCAGATATGAATTTGGGGTTAGATTCAACGCCTCTTATAAAGGCTTCGATTTTTCTATGTTCTGGCAGGGGGTGTTGAAAAAACAGCATTTATTGGATGGAGCCATTCCCGAAGGTCCTGCTTTCCAGAATTTTGTGCATAAAGAAATGGTGGATAGAGCCTATCATCCTGTGCGCAACCCTAATGGTGACTGGCCGTTGGTAACAGCTGGTAACTCTTGGAATATTGTAAAATCTGATTTCTGGCTTATTGATAGTAAATATGCAAGGTTGAAAAACTTCCAGTTTGGATATACAATAAAACAGGATATTTTTTCCAACTTCCGAGTTTATGTGTCTGGAGAGAACATGATAACCTTTACTCCACAAGATCTTTTTGATCCAGAAACCCCGAGGGGAAGGAGTCAATTTTTCCCGCAAACCAAAACAATGAGTTTAGGTTTTAACGTGGGATTTTAGAAAAAATTAAATAAATACTATTATTATGAAAGGATTTAATATAATTAGAAATTTGTTATTTGTTCCTATTGCAGTGTTAATGGGATGCGAAGATGGTCTGGATTCGGGCTTGGATCTGGAACCTACAGGAACAGTTTCTGAGTCTGTTTATTGGACATCGGAAAGAGATGCAAGGTTAGCGGTAAATGCTATTTATAATGAATTGGATAATACGCAATCAGTCATTGAGCTGGACGGCATAACAGATCTAGGATTTCGTTCCGCATCAAACGTTCCTACCTTTAACGATATACGTCTTGGAGCGATAGACCCTTCTAATGCAACTCTTTCAGGAATATGGAATAGGTACTACAGAGGGATACAAAAAGCTAACAACGTCTTGGCAAATATTGAAAGGGTGGAAGAAGGGGATCCTGATTCGCTTACCAGACTTGAAGCGGAGGCCAGATTTCTTCGTGCTTTTTACTATACTCAATTATCAAGCTTGTGGTGCAATGTACCTTTAATAACTGAGCCACTTGATATTAATGATCAAAGACCCACCAATAGCAGGGAAGAAATCGTCAATTTTGTAATTGATGAACTGGATAATATAATTAATTCTAAATCTCTGCCTTTAAGCTATACAGGAGACAATTTGGGAAGAGCCACTTATGGTGCAGCATTGACTTTAAAAGCCAGAATTGCACTGCGTAATAATAAATTTCAATTGGTACGTGATGCCTCCAAAGCAGTTATGGATCTTGGTATTTATGGGCTTTATCCTAATTATGAAGAACTTTTTCATGTAGAAGGAGAAAACTCCCAAGAGGTAATTTTTGACAGACAGTATGCTGTGGGTGGCTCTACCTATAACAATTTTGGTTATTCGGCGGCTTCCATAGGTGGAGGTTCAGTCGTAGAACCTATGATGGGATTATTTGAGAAATATGAGTATAAAGGACCAGTCAATCCTAATGATCCCTATGAGAATAAGGATCCAAGATGGGCATATAATGTCTATTATACGGGACAGCCTATAGGTAATAATATTTATAATTCCTGGCCTAATAGCAATACACCTGATAGGGTAAGTGGAAGCGAGTTTTCGACCGTTTACGGTTACAATCTAAAAAAATGGGTGGATTATGATGCCTTTGTTGATAATCCTGACCTCGGAGATGTAAATATGATTCTTATGCGTTATGCGGATGTACTTTTAATGTATGCCGAAGCGAAAATTGAATTAGGCGAGCTGGATGCGTCTGTATATGATGCTATAAATCAGATAAGACAGCGACCCACAGTTGATATGCCAGCAATTACAGCTGGTATGTCACAAGGGGAATTAAGAGAAATAGTTCGAGACGAGCGCGCTAAGGAATTGGCCTTTGAAGGGCTGCGTTTATTTGACATCAACCGTTGGGAAATTGGTGAAGTGAAAGCTGGTTTGTTACAAGGTATGTATTATATAAATGGGGCTACTGGTGACTGGGAGATTTTGGATTATGGACAGGTGGCAGAGTTCAGAGCTGATAGAGATTATTGCTGGCCAATCCCTCAAGATGAAATGAATATTAATGACGTAATCACACAAAATCCAGGCTACACAAACTAAAGATTTATATCATGAAAGAAAATGTATCACAAAAAGGCACAAACCGCAGATCATTTATTAAAAAGACCGGGGCAGCAACCCTCTATGGTGCTACCGCATTGAATATGGGATTCGCGAGCCCAATACTTTCTGGCAGTAAAGATAAATTGAAAGTAGGCTTAGTGGGGTGCGGTGGTCGAGGCACAGGTGCTGCTGTACAAGCCCTAAATGCAGATCCCGATACGGTGCTCTATGCAATGGCAGATGCTTTTGAAGACAGGCTCACCAGTTCGTTGGAAATAATGAAAAAAGCACATGGCCCAAGAGCGCAGGTGGATAAAGAGAGACAATTCGTTGGTTTCGACGCGTATCAAAAACTTATCGACTCGGGTGTAGATGTAGTGCTATTGGCAAGTCCGCCGGGCTTTAGACCAGAACATCTTACAGCAGCAATAGGTGCGGGGAAACACGTTTTTTATGAAAAACCGGTCGCGGTAGATGTGCCTGGTATCCATAAAGTTTTAGAAGCTGCAAAAATGGCAAAAGAGAAGAATCTATCAATAGTTTCGGGCTTGTGCTTTAGATACGATTTGCAGAAACAAGCCCTATTCGGAAGAGTGCTAAACGGAGAGATAGGGAACATAAAATCCATTTCCTCCACAAGAAATGGTGGGGAATTATGGTATAAGGAAAGACACCCTGATTGGAACGATATGCAATACCATTTGCGTAATTGGTACTATTACAATTGGCTTTCAGGAGATTTCATCGTAGAAATGTTCATACACAGTTTGGATATGATGACTTGGGCCATGGGAGAAAAAATGCCCTTGACCGCTACGGGTACTGGTGGCAGGCAGTGGCGAACGGATGAAAAGTATGGCAATATTTATGACCATTTTGCAGTGGAATATGATTATGGGAATGATGTAAAGGGATATGCGTTTACAAGGCAACAAAATGGAGGCTCTTCCAAAAATGATATAGAAATCGCCGGTACTCAGGGCAATGCCCACTATGAGGGCAACAGGCACGAAATTACAGGGAATAATCCATGGAAATACGAGGGCGAGAAGAACGACATGTACCAATCGGAACATGATGCACTTTTTAAGTCCATTCGTAAAGGCACCGCTATCAATGATGGTGAGATGGCCGCACGCAGTACCCTTTTAGCAATCATGAGCAGAAATGCGGCGTATAGCGGCCAAACAATTACCTGGGATGAAGCAATGAATTCCAAGAAAGTTTTGGGTCCCGATCAATACACCTGGGATTTGAAGTATAAGGGCCCCGGAATTGCGATACCTGGTATCACTGAAGCTCTATGATATGATAATATGCCAATGTATTTTGGAAAAAGCTTAAGAGTTGTGACTTTGTAAGAGAGATATTGTTTACGAAGTGTTCAAAAGTATCTGTACTGTCGCTTAAGTTTGGTATTCAACAATTTAAATCTAAAAAATGAAAAGATTGATTAAAACGGCAGTGTCACATTTATCAGTACTGTTCATTGTGATGGCAAACAGCTTTTCCCTTGCCCAAAGCGAAAAATTTGAGTTTGAGTTTGGCTCATCAAATACCCTGCAAAATGGTATTTCTGGCGCAACTGGTGAGGAGGTTCCCATTACCTGGATCAATGTCAATACCGTTGAAAAAGGTTGGACCGTCGATGCCGATGATGTGTTGATCAATTTGGGCCACCCTATTGGGGTTGTGCGATCAGAAAAGCAATATGAAAATTTCATTCTTCATGTGGAATGGATGCACATGGAACCGGGAGGGAATTCTGGAGTTTTCGCTTGGAGCAACGCCAATCCCAAAGAAGGGGAAGTGCTTCCGGATGGGATAGAAATTCAAATGCTTGAACTCGATTGGGTGAAGCTGCACAAGAAAGATGGGGTCGAACCTCCAATAGCCTATGTGCACGGGGAGGTTTGGGGAGTAGGTGGTGTAGTGACCGTTCCTGATAATCCCAGGGGTGAAAGAAGCAAGTCCCTTGAAAATCGAGCCAAAGGTAAAGAACAATGGAATACGTATGATGCTATTTGTGTAGATGGCGTTGTCAAACTTGCAGTGAACGGTAAATTTGTAAATGGTATATCTAAATCGACACAGAAGAAAGGATATTTATGTCTTGAATCCGAAGGAGCGGAAATTCATTTCAGGAATTTTAAGGTAATAGAACTCCCCCCAGGGGTAACTTCTGCTGAACAAACGGCACCTGAACTCAAATAACAAATAATATTCGATTGCAGAAGTGTCTGGTCTAGGATAACTCAGCTTTTGTCAAAGAATATTTTTGAAGATACATATTAGTTTCAATTTAAAGTTGATAAAGTCTATGCGATATTTTTTAGTATTAGTAGGATTATTGATAAGCAGTTATTTTTTCATCGATAACAAATCATTTGATAAATCGGGTAATGCGGACTTTGAGCGTTATTCTGAAAAAATTCCAGGATCTGATGTAACCATAGAGATGGTACCAATAAATGGAGGTACGTTTTTAATGGGTAGCCCTGCCGGTGAAAAAGGACGAAATAACGATGAAGGCCCACAGCGCGAGGTCAAAATCAGTTCTTTTTGGATGGGCGTCTATGAGGTGACATGGGAGCAATATAGTGAGTTTCTCGATGAAAAACCTGAAGATTTAAAGATAAGTGAAGTAACCTTAAATAATGGTTCAAAGGTTATTGTGGATGGACTTTCGGGAGCCACTCCAATGTATATAGATATGAGTTTTGGGATGGGAAGAGATGGGTTCCCTGCCATCAATATGACGCAATACTCCGCTATGATGTATGCCAAATGGCTTTTTGCGAAAACAGGTCATTTTTATCGCTTACCTACTGAAGCTGAATGGGAATATGCCTGTAGGTCCGAAACTGAAACCGCATATTATTTTGGGAACGATTCAAAAGAACTTGAAAAATTTGCTTGGTTTAAGGACAACAGTGGAGAGGGCTACAAAAAGGTTGGCACAAAATATCCCAATGGCTATGGTCTGTACGACATGCACGGAAACGTAGCGGAATGGACAATGGATCAATATATTGAAAACTACTTTGAAAAATTGAAAGGAACCCCTGCGGATAACCCCTATTTTGAACCAACTTCACTTTATCCCCGATCCGTACGGGGGGGCTCTTGGATGGATGAAGCTGTTGATCTTCGGTCCGCAAGACGCCAAGGTTCAATAAAGGATTGGAAACAGCGTGATCCCCAAATGCCAAAAAGTATTTGGTGGTTAACAGATGCACCTTTTGTCGGTTTCAGACTTGTTAGACCAAAGGAAAATCCCTCCAAAGAGGATATGAAGAAGTACTGGATTGAAGTACTGGAAGATTTTTAAATAAACACTAGAAAAAGAACCCTTATAATACAAAAACAATCAATTATGAAGCAATTACTTTTACTACTATCCTTTTTAATTTGTACAGGATTCATTTTCGCTCAAGAAAGTAAGTCTTTATTAAACGGAAAGGATTTATCGGGATGGACAAAACACGGTACAGAATATTGGTATGTCGAAAATGGAGAACTCGTCTGTGAAAGCGGTCCAGAAAAGAAATACGGGTATCTATCTACCAACAGGCCATATAAGAATTTCATACTGGGCCTTGATTTCAAATTAGAGGCCAATGGTAATAGTGGTGTATTCATAAGATCTCATGTAGCAGGGGAAGATGGAACGACCATTAGGGGTTGGCAGGTAGAGGTAGCACCACCTAATTTACATACCGGTGGTATTTACGAGTCCACGGAAGGTGGAAGGGGATGGATAATCAAACCTGATCCAAAAGATGAGAAAAACCTAAAGCCGGATAGTTGGAACCATATGCGGATCGAAGCAAAAGATGATACTATCGTTACCTGGTTGAACGGAAAACAAATGGTGGAACTCCATGATGATAAAATCGGGGAGGGCCGAGGATCCATTGTCCTTCAAATTCACAGTGGTGGCGGAATCAAAGTGAGATGGAAAAATATAAAGGTTCAGGAAATTGAATAGAACTTCCCTTTTATGGGACTTCTATTGTTTTGATGAAACTTCAAAGGCACAATTATCATGAGAAAATCGGTCAAGCTGCGCTTATCCGTCCTAATGCTGATGGAGTACTTTATTTGGGGAGTGTGGTACGTTACCATGGGCACATATCTTTTAACCACCCTGAAGGCTGATGCTGTACAAGTAGGGGCTGCGTATGCCAATCTTTCCATTGCTGCAATTTTTTCGCCTTTTTTTGTGGGTCTTATTGCTGACCGTTTTTTCTCTGCTCAAAAAGTATTGGGTATTTTACATCTAATGGGGGCAGTAACTCTATATTACATTAGTACGGTCGAGAATTTTCAGGATTTCTGGTGGTTAATCCTTCTATATACTTTACTTTATATGCCCACCATGTCATTGGCAAATTCTATATCTTTTGCTCAAATGGAAAACCCTGATAAAGAATTCCCTCGTATTCGGGTGTTTGGGACATTAGGTTGGATTATCGCGGGACTCTTGATAGGTTTTATGGAATTGGAGGCCTCCCATATGACATTTCGGATAGCCGCTGGCTGCTCTGTAATCCTGGGTATATGGAGTTTCCTTTTACCTAATACGCCACCTAAAAAAAAGAATGTAAGTATGGCCTCCATTCTGGGACTGGACGCTCTGGTATTATTCAAAAACAGGTCCTTTGTCGTTTTCTATATTAGCTCGATTATTATCTGTGTACCGTTGGCCTTTTACTACAGTTTCGCGAATCCTTTTCTTAATGACATAGGTATGGAGAACGCGGCAGGCAAAATGACTTTAGGTCAGGCATCAGAATTTCTTTTTATGCTTTTGATGCCATTGGCTTTCAGTAAACTCGGTATAAAGAAAGTGATGTTGATAGGCATGCTCGCGTGGGTAATACGATATCTTCTTTTTGCGTTCGGCGATATCGGTTCCGGGATTTGGATGCTATATTTAGGTATTATATTACATGGCGTATGCTATGATTTCTTTTTTGTTTCCGGTCAAATTTATGTAGATAAGAAAGCCAAGGGAGCTTTCCGAAATTCTGCTCAGGGCCTGATCACTTTCGCTACTTATGGAGTCGGTATGCTCATAGGTTCTTTTGTTTCCGGTTCGGTAACCGAAAATTTTCAACGCACGATCAACGGTTCATTAAATTATATGTGGCAATCCATTTGGTTAGTGCCAGCGGGTATTGCTTTGGCAACAGGTATTTTGTTCATGTTTTTTTTCCGGGAAAGGCCAATGCAAACATTTGAAAATAAAAAAATAGGGAAGAACCCATAACGATAAATCGTGATTATATAATATTAAATCAAAAATTTATGATTGATCAAATAAACCCTATACGTGTCTTGGTAGTCGGCTGTGGAAATATGGGAGCTTCCCATGCCATGGCGTATCATTCTCTTGAAGGATTTGAAATCTGTGGGCTGGTGTCTACAGGCAAAAGCAAAAAAGTATTGAATGAGAAATTGGAAACTTCGTATCCCTTATTCAATGATTTTAAAGAAGCCATGGAGACCACCAATCCATCGGCGGTATGTATATCTACATATCCTGATACCCATGAAGAATTTGCAATGTTGGCTTTAAAACGAAAATGTCATGTATTCATCGAAAAGCCTTTGGCAGATACCGTAGATGGCGCCCAGCGTATTATAAAGGCCGCATTAAAAGCAGAAAAAAAGGTAGTTGTTGGCTATATTCTTAGACATCACCCTTCTTGGCAACGTTTTGTGGACTTGAGCAAAGGATTAGGTAAGCCCTTGGTAATGCGAATGAACCTCAATCAACAAAGCAAAGGAGAGATGTGGAATGTACATCGCAACCTCATGAAAAGCTTAAGTCCCATTGTAGATTGCGGTGTTCACTATATAGATGTAATGTGTCAAATGACAGGCGCAAAACCAATTCAAGTAAGTGCCATTGGGGCAAAATTGACAGAGGAAATTCCCCAATGGAACTACAATTACGGTCAGCTACAAATCAAATTTGAAGATGGATCCGTTGGCTGGTATGAAGCAGGCTGGGGACCCATGATTAGTGAAACTGCTTTTTTTATCAAGGATGTTTTTGGGCCAAAAGGCTCAGTTTCCATTGTGGCCAGAGAGGCTGGGGGCGTTGGCAAATCCGATTCGGTAGAGTCTCATACCAAAACCGAGTCCTTACGTTGCCACTTTGCTTCTATAGACGAGAATAATCAGTTCCTGAAAGAGGACAAATGGATAGATTTGAAAGATGAACCGGATCATCAGGAACTTTGTACTAGGGAACAACGTTATTTCTTTAAAGCAATAAGCGAAGACATCGATCTTTCGGATCATTTGAAAGATGCGGTGAATAGTCTTCGTATTGCGTTGGCATGTGATGAATCGGTTCGTACCGGAAAGACCATTTATTTGTAACGTCAAATACTTAATTGAGAGATATTAACCTATTCCAGACGATGAACTATTCCTTAATTCGAATCTAACACAAAATCCGGGTTATTAATTTCAATAAAAAATAGATCCTCCATTCTGACATTGGCTTTAATGTGCAGCAAAAGCTACTTTAGAAATGGATTTATGGACTGGGACCCAAAAGACTTGAAACGGATTCAATCTTAAATGATATTTCAACTTTTTTGGTATTGTGCACTCCACGTGCATTTGGAGAGCCTTCTTAGTGCTATTTTAAACAACACGTATAATAGAATCATATTTTTTAATGCCAACATATATAATACTTGAAATCATCATAAAATGTAACCTTAAACATTAGCTATGAAAATAACAATGATATGCTTGCTACTGGCAATTTCAACGGTAGCCTGTAAAAACCCAAATAACAGCCAGAATTACGCGGAGAAAGAAACGGCATCCGGAAAAGAAGGTAAAAGCATTACTAACCTGAGTTCGATGTAAAAAACACGGTAATTACCGTGTTTTTCAAGCAATAGAAAAGCGGAAATTTAGTATATTTAAGTATCTGAAATTCAAATATTTAACTAAATTTTCCGCTATGATTTCTAATGATAAAGTTACTGATATTTTCTTTGACATTGATGAGTTCTGTAATGTTTTTGAACCTGCTTTTGCACAAAGGCTCCTAGAAGACGGTAAAAAACACAGAAAAAGGGCCTTCAAGATGTCAATGAGCGAAATTATTACGATCATGGTCATCTTTCAACTTAGTGGGCACAGGACTTTTAAACACTTCTACCTTTTTTACGTTCAAAAGCATATGAAAGCCGAGTTTCCAAATACCGTTTCCTATAATCGTTTTACCGAATTGATGCAGGCCAATATGCTGCCACTTGTATTATTTATGAAGACCCGTTGCCTGGGAGAGTGCACGGGGATCTCCTTTATCGATTCCACCCCCGTTAGGGTCTGCAAGAACAAGCGCATAAGTTCCAACAAGGTATTTGAGGGGATAGCAACCACCGGGAGGTCCACAATGGGCTGGTTCCACGGTTTTAAGCTCCATATCATTGTGAACGATAAGGGGGAAATCTTGAATTTTGTGATCACCCAGGGAAATGTGGACGATAGGGAACCTCTTAAAGAAGGGAACATATTGAACAAGGTCTTTGGAAGCCTATATGCAGATAAAGGGTATATATCAAAGGATCTCGCAGCGATGCTATTTGATGATGGGCTGCATCTGGTCACGGGGATACGCAATAACATGAAAAACGTACTGATGACAATGAGGGACAAGATATTGCTAAGGAAACGATCAATAATTGAGACGATTAATGATCAGCTCAAGAATATCTGTCACGCCGAGCATTCAAGACACCGAAGCTTTGGAAATTTTATAACCAATCTGGTGGCCAGTCTGATTGCCTACTCTTTTCAAGAGAAAAAACCAGCAATAAAGTTTGAAGGACAGCCTAACCAAAGTGGTCAGCTCGCATTATTCTGCTAATCCCTTAGGTCGAACTCAGGTTACTACCAAGGGGGAATGGAAATACCTCTTCGATGGTACTGGACTTAAAGGCTGGAGAGCCTATGGTGAAGATAAATTGCCCCCTGGCTGGGTAATAAAAAACAAGGAGCTTACCTATAATACAGAACTCGGTTTAGAGGAAGACTATGAAGGGGGGCGGGATATAATTTATGGAGCTGAAGAGTTTGATAATTTTGAATTATATATTGAATGGAAAATCCCTAAAGGAGGTAACAGTGGAATTTTTTACCATATTAAAGAAGGGTATTCAAATCCATCAAAAGTAGCACCGGAATATCAACTGATCGACGATGAGAACTACGCGGATATTCATGACCTTGTTGGTTATAATAAAAGCCTTGGTCATACCGAGAACCTTTCGGATTTAAAACCACTAAATAAAACAGCCGCGGATTATTCGATGCATGCAACCGATCCAGATAAGAAAAAATTAAACCCTGTTGGAGAATGGAATACAAGCAGGATTATTTTCACACCTGAGAAAGTGGAACACTGGCTAAATGGAAAAAAAGTAGTCTCATTTAAACCCTGGTCAAAGGAATGGTATGATAAAAAGAATTCAGGCAAATGGAAAACCAGTCCAGATTACGGCAAGTTTAAGACAGGCTATATTGGTCTACAGGACCATGCCAGTCCAATATGGTTCAAAAATATTAAAATCAGAAGATTGTAATAATCTTAGGGGAACCTTTAACTCAACATGAAAATACATTGTTTAGGAGGTGGTAATGTTCTGATGGTCCTGTATTGTCTCGGTAGTGTTTTTTATTATTTTGATCATTGTCAGAAATAATATAAATAGAATATTACTTACGGTTCGTTTTGAGGGCTAGCTAAAACCGACCGTACTCTGATCAAAAAACTGGAAGAGGCATGGACAAATGGAAGGATTCGGCAAAATAGGGGAAGTTCAAGTCCGCTTATATCGGCCTTCAGTAGTATAACAGTTTTTTCTGGCTCAAGAACATCAAAATCAAAAAACTAATAGGTAATCTTTAAAGCATAACCAATATGAACAAACGCGAATTTCTTAAAGGTGCGGCCGCCCTATCTTCAATGGCACTATTGCCTTCGGGCATATGGGCATTTGCAAAGGACAAACGCCTGCGCACGGCGCATATAGGGATCGGGAGCATGGGCAGCAATGACCTAAAGGCCATTGCCTCTCACCCACAGGTGGATGTGGTTGCCCTCTGTGATGTTGATTCCGACTACCTAGGGGCTGCCCATAAGTTACATCCCAATGCGAAGATCTATTCCGATTATCGGGTACTTTTTAAAGAGATGGGCAAAAAGATCGATGCGGTCATTGTCTCTACCCCGGACCATACCCACGCACCGGTATCAATGATGGCCATGGAGATGGACAAGCCGGTCTATTGTCAAAAACCGTTGACGCACCACGTTACCGAGGCCCGGGCGATGCGGAAACTTGCCGAGGATAAAAACCTGGTGACACAGATGGGTATCCAGGTACATTCGTTCTACGATTACAAACTGGCCACGCTGTTGATCCAATCCGGAATAGTTGGCAAGGTGCATACGGTAAGGGCATGGTCCCCAAAAAACTGGGGATACGACGGACCTGAACCTAAGGGCAAGGATCCCGTGCCAGAAACTCTTGACTGGGACCTTTGGCTGGGCACGGCTGCCGAACGCCCCTATCAGGAGGGCGTCTATCACCCCAGCAACTGGCGCAAGCTCGTGGACTTCGGCTGCGGGACCCTGGGCGATATGGGCGTACATATCTTTGATACACCCTACAACGCCCTTGAACTGGATGTTCCCAGGACCATAACGACCACCTGCAGGAAACCTAACGGTTTCAGTTATCCAGAGAAAAATATGGTCACCTACGAGTTTCCCGGTACAAAACATACCGCAGAAACCCTAAAATGGGTATGGTACGATGGGGTAGGGGCCGATATGCAGCGCGAGGACCTTATGCTGCCCGGCGGGGAACAGCTCCATGACCAGGGAGCAATGTTCATCGGCGAAAAGGGCAGGCTTTACCTTCCGCATTTTCAGCTCCTCCCCAAATTGATCGTCGACGGCGAATACCGGGATATAGATGTTGCCTCTTTTGGGTTGGGAGAACCGGTCAGGGACTATGAGTCCGAGGGCAAGAAACATTACCACCAGTTTGTTGACGCCTGTTTGGGCAAGGATGAAACGAGCGCCCCCTTTTCCTATTCCTCGCGCTTGACGGAGACCATTCTGTTGGGAACGATTGCGGCACGTTTTCCCAATCAGACACTCCACTGGGATGCCAAAGCTGCAAAGTTTGCCGAGGAGGAAGCCAATCAATATTTGAATTCATCCTACCGCAAGTTTTGATATTAATCAAAGTATGGGCCAGAACTTAACTATAACTATTTATGGTATTAAGTGGTAAAGGTTTATTCCTTATTAGTATAACACTACGGATTACATTATTGAATACGGAGTATTAGTAGTTCGTGAGCCAAAATTTGGTAGAGGAGGAAATTTTTATAACAAAGAAGAATTTAATAATTTTATATTCCGGTATGAATTTAAGTTGACATCTGAAGCTGATAATGGTTAAGGCGTAAGAGCTCCATTGGAAGGTGACATAGCCAATGAAGAAATGGAAATATAAATACTGGATAACGATTCGCCGGTTTACAAGAATTTGCATAAATACCAATATCATAGTTTATTATACGGAATTTTGACTGCCAAACAAGGTTTCTTGAAGCCCTGTAGGTGAATGGAATTATTAAGAAGTAATCTTTAATGGTTCAAAAATCAAGGTAACATTAAATGATACAACGATTCTTGATGGAGATATCTCCGATGCTCGCAAAAACGGAACACTGAGTGGAAAAAAGTATCCCGGGTTAGACCGCGAAAAAGAGCTCATTGGGTTTTTAGGACATGGATCCACTTTGGTTTAAAAATATACCATAAAATGATTGTAGTGAATTCAGTCATAATAATTATTTAATCAACTTAACATGAATCAAAACAGCTTATTGCCCATATTTTTTTCGCTAATCTTATTTTCATCCACATTAATCTTTTCAAACGGTCAGACCTCAATTGAAGATCGTTCTAAAAAAGAATTGGTTGGCAACCCTCAAACAAAAGTGCTCCCGCGTATAGCAATTGCCGGTATAGGGACAGAATCAAGTACCTTTTCACCTGCATTAGCCCAAGAAGATGCTTTTCGAATAAGAAAGGGAGATGATGTTTTCAGATCTTATCCTTTTATGGCTAAAGACTCTGTAAATCGCGATCGGGCAGAGTGGATTCCCGCATTAGTGGCAAGTGCATCGCCAGGGGGTGCTGTGACCAGAGAAGCGTATGAATCTATTCTGGCTCAAACGCTAGATCTACTTAAAAAAAATGGCCCCTATGACGGGTTATATTTAGACCTTCACGGTGCCATGAGTGTGGTAGGTTTGGATGATCCAGAGGGGGATTTTATTACCAAGATACGTGAAGTTATTGGAAAAGGAACAATAATTTCTACCTCTATGGACTTGCATGGGAATGTGTCATGGCGTCTAGCCCAAAACAGCGATTTAATCACATGTTTTAGGATGGCACCTCATGAAGATAGATATGAAACAAAAATGCGGGCAATAGATAATCTGTTGTCCAGAATTGAAAACAAGAAAGGAAAGCCTGCCTATAAAGCTTGGATTCCTGTGCCAATTTTGCTGCCGGGTGAAAAAACCAGTACGCGGGTGGAGCCTGCAAAAAGTCTATACGCAAAATTGCCATTAGCTACTGCTCAAGATGGAATTCTTGATGCTGCAATATGGATAGGCTATGCTTGGGCAGATGAGCCACGTAATCATGCTGTGGTAATGGTTACCGGTGATGATAAAATAAAGGTCATAAGTACAGCAGAGAACCTTGCAAAGAGCTTGTGGGAAGTGAGGTCCGAATTTGATTTTGTTGCCCCAACAGACTCTTTACATGGAAGCTTGGATAAAGCTATAGCAAGTAATAAACATCCTTTTTTTATAAGCGACTCTGGGGATAATCCTACTGCTGGGGGAGCAGGAGACGTTACTTGGACATTAAAGGAAATATTAGCACGTTCTGAATTTAAAGATGAAAATGGTCCTTCGCTCATCTATGCTTCTATCCCAGGACCCCAAATGTTTGAGAAGGCAATTATAGGAGATATTGGAGAGAAGATCGAGGGAGAGGTTGGAGCCATGGTTGATGCGCGATTTGCGTCTCCGGTAAAGTTAGTAGGAACATTACAGTCCATAAGTGAAAGCGCAATAGTAGTAAAAGTGGGGAGTGTACAAGTAATAGTGTCAAAAGATCGTAATCGCAAGACCAATTTTAGTGAACTAAATCTTGATCCTATAGAAACAGATATTATTGTAGTAAAAATGGGTTATCTCGTTCCTGAACTTTATAATATGCAAGCAGATTGGATTATGGCTCTTACTTTAGGTGGGGTAGATCAGGATTTAGAAAGTTTAGAATACAACAGGATTAATAGACCCATGTTTCCATTTGATAAGAATATGAAAGACCCTGATCTCAAAGCTAGATTAATTCCATCATCAGAAAGTTATATTCCTCAATAATAAAACCTTGATTTTTTATTTTGTTATCTGAGCAGTTTGTCAAATAATTTTTGATCACAGTAGATTCGAGAGACCCATTCAAAATATGACAATGAGAAATCCAGAAAACAGTCGTGTAGGTTATAAGACTGAGGTCACTGCCCTAGGCTCATTGACGGGCGCACTGCTTAGCATAGACCTTTGAGCAGATTTCAATTGTTTGAGTGATGTAGTTGGCTATGTCTCGGTTAAAAGAAAAGACCTTACATTTCCTCCACGACACTACGTGATTTATGATTTCTATGCAAAGAATGACGAATTCTTGGGTTTGAAAATATAGGGTTAATATTGTTAGTGGAGCTGTTTCTGTAAGTTATAGTTCTGCTTCTTCTATTTTCATGTTATTGATTGCAGGTAATGGCGGCATAAATTAACCAATGTCAATCAATCTGCAAGAATTTTGTCAGGTTTAATCGATGACGCTTCAAATGGCGGTCAATGCATGGGGCGTCCATGTCTCACCGAACTACTGGTTCTATAATTGGAGTGTAAAAACAGTAAAACAAGGTTTGCATTCTCATGCAGAATTTCCTAATAATTGTTTATACCATTGAGCCTTTGAATTTACTGTAATAAGTTGTATATTGTAGGATGCCAAAAAAGATATCAATTTCCGTTAAAGAGAGCGTTGGTTTTTTGAATAGGTCTTATTCAAACACAACGAGCCG
>Ga0314774_1000866_pt1 | contig 21362 bp, 19 predicted proteins | sample MetaGCBIA2018_FD_204515 | JGI IMG/M metagenome (GOLD analysis project Ga0314774, IMG submission 204515) | Cryopeg brine microbial communities from Beaufort Sea near Barrow, Alaska, United States - CBIA 2018 | ecosystem: Environmental > Aquatic > Marine > Coastal | place: USA: Alaska | collected...
GAGGGCGTCCGAGGCCGAGAGGTCCCCGCCGACCACCCCGCAGCCGGGAGCGAGGGCTTCGCAGCAGTCACGCAGCCCGTCGGCGATTCCCTCCAGAACCGACACGGGCGTTGACGGCGGCGCGGCGATGGCCACAACGAGGGCCGTGGGGCGGGCACCCATCGCGGCCACATCGGAAAGATTCGTGGCGGCGGCCTTCCAGCCGAGGTCGTGGGGCGTCGACCAGGCAAGACGAAAATCCGGGCCCTGAATCATCATGTCGGTCGTCACCACAAACCGTCCGTCGGGCGCTGAAATCACGGCCGCATCGTCGCCCGGGCCGAGCAGCTCGGCCGTCGCGGCCGGAAGCCGGGGAAAGATTCGCCCGAGAACGGCTCCCTCACTCAGGTCGGCGAGCGTTTCGGCGGCCGCGGGCGTTGGTGTGGGAGATGAGCGCGGGGCTGAACGCGGGGCATCCGCAGCAGTGGTCATTTATGAAACGGTATCCTGAATACGATGTCTTCCCGATTCCTGCTCCCCCGCTTATCGCCCCCGCGCGCATCGGTGGCACTGACCGTGCTCGCGAGTTCTCTGCTGCTGGCCGGGTGTGCCGTCGCTGTTCCGATGACCCCGGCCCGCGACGCTGCCAATGCGGCCTGTGCCGACGTCATCGTGCACCTTCCGTCGACCGTCGCCGATGAGGCTTCCCGCGAGACGGACGCTCAGGCCACCGGGGCCTGGGGCAACCCCGCCTCCGTGCTGCTGCACTGCGGCGTGACGGTGCCCGCGCCCACAACGCTGCCGTGCCTGAACGTCAACGGCATCGACTGGATCGAAGACGACTCCCAGGCCCCGACCTACCGGTACACGACCTACGGCCGCGACCCGGCCATTGAAATCGTGATCGACTCTGAAGCCGTGAGCGGCTCGACCGCGCTCATCGACATCTCCAACGCCGTCGGGTATGTGCCGGCGACCGGCGCCTGCATCGGCGCGGAAGACGTGCAAATACCCGCGGATGGGTCCTCGACCGCACCGTAGGCATCTTTCGTCGGTCAGGACCTGTGCCGGGCGTGAGCCAGGGCGACCGCGATGAGCTCATCGATCAGCGCCGGATAGGTGTAGCCGCTGGCCAGCCAACAACTCGGGAACATCGAAATGCTCGTGAACCCCGGCATGGTGTTGATCTCGTTGATCACCCAGCCGGTCGCGGTGAGAAAGAAATCCACCCGGGCCAGTCCGGCGCCCCCGATCGCGTCAAAGGCGCGAATGGCCAGTCGCTGAACTTCGGCCAGTTCTGCGGCAGACAGCGGCGCCGGGCAGATCAGGTCGACGCCGGGTGCGTCGAGATACTTCGCCGCAAAATCGTAGAAGTCACGGCCGGTCACGACGACCTCGCCGGCGACCGACGCGCGGGTCGGTTCCCCGGGACGCCCCTGCAGAACGGCAATCTCGAGTTCCCGACCAACCAGCCCGGACTCGATGAGCACTTTGCTGTCTTCGGCGAGCCCGACGGCCATGGCCACGGCGAGGTCATCCGGTGTCGAGACGCGGCTGACACCCACGCTCGACCCGGCGCGAGCAGGCTTCACGAACACCGGCAAGCCGAGGTGCTCGAGGGCCGCTTCGGCCGTCTCCGGGGCCGTGGCCCAGTCATCCGCGCTCACCGTGCGCCAGGGCGCAACCGGCAGCGCTGCCTGTTGAAAAACCGTCTTGGCGAAGTGCTTGTCCATGCCCAGCGCTGAGGCGAGAACTCCCGACCCGACGTAGGGCAGACCGAGCAGATCGAGCATGCCCTGGATGGTCCCGTCCTCGCCGAACGGTCCATGCAAAATCGGGAATACAAGGTCGACGTCCCCGAGCGAGCGCGAACCGGAGGAGTCGACAACGCTCAAGACCCGACTCGAGGCGCTCTCCGGCCAGCGCACCCGAGTACCGTTGTCGGCGACAACGGGCAACGTCGAGGCGTTGAGGGCGAACTTGGCGGGGTCGTTGTCTTCGAGAACGAAAGCGCCGTCCCGGGTGATGCCCACCGGGATAACCGTGTACCGATCAGGGTCGAGGGCTGCCAGCACCCCGCCCGCCGTTGCGCAGCTGATCGAATGTTCGCTGGAACGCCCTCCAAAGAGAAGCACCACCCTGAGCTTGTCCATCGTCAAGTGTCCTTTCGCCCTGCGGTTCGCCGGAGTCAGTTGTGAGGTGCGGCGCAATGTCGCGGGGGTTGAGTGTGCCGTCGAGTACTTGGCGTACCTGTTCAACGATCGGCATCTCCACGCCCTTGGCGCGGGCGAGTTCGAGAACCGGCTTGACCGAGGCGAGGCCTTCGGTTGTCTGCTGCATCTGTGTAACGACGTCATTGATGCTGTAACCCTGGCCGAGCAGTCTCCCGGCCGTGTTGTTGCGTGAGAGCGGCGATTGGCACGTGGCGATGAGGTCGCCCAGGCCGGCCAGGCCGGCCAGCGTCTCCCTGTGGGCACCGTAGGCAACAGCGAAGTCGGTCATCTCGACCAGTCCACGGGTGATGATCGATGCTTTGGTGTTCTCGCCGTAGCCGACGCCGTCCACGATTCCGATGGCGACCGCGATGAGGTTCTTGAGCACGCCGCCGAATTCGGTCCCGATGACGTCGGTGTTGATGTACGACCGGAAGTAGCGGCTGGTGGCCAGCTTCGCAACGGCCTGGGCGGTTTCGAGGCTCACCGAGGAGACTACGGCGCCCGTGGGCTGTTCCTTGGCGATTTCCAGGGCCAGGTTCGGCCCGCTGATCGCCGCGATACGTTCCGGGGCGATGCGCAGCACCTCTTCGATGACCGTGCTCATGCGCAGGCCGGTCGAGCGTTCCACACCCTTCATGAGGGAGATGATGATGGTGTTCTCAGCCAGGTAGGGCTCGGCCGCCACGAGATTTTCCCGCAACGACTGGCTCGGCACCGACACGAACACCATTTCGGCCCCGGCCAGGGCGAGGTCGAGACGGCTTGTCGCACGCAGACCGACGGGCAGGTTCACGCCCGGCAGATAGTCGCTGTTGCGGCGGGCCTCGGAAATCTCCCTGGCCAGTTCGGGGCGACGCGCCCAGAGAACGACGTCGGCACCGCCATCGGCCAGGATCTTGGCGAATGTCGTGCCCCAACTGCCGGCCCCCAAAACGGCAACCCGGGTACCTGGTGTGATCTTGGGCTGCGGGACGGATCTAGGCTTCAAAACGACCGGTTTCTTTCTGGTTGTGCTCAGACGGGTTCCAGCGTTTTGCCGGGGCTTTTTCACCGCGAAGGTCCTCGAGCAACCCGGTAATGGCGACCATGACGACGGCTGTTGCCTCGTTGAGTGTGGCGGTGTCGAGGCTGCGCCCGCGAAACTGGGCCAGGTCGATCGGGTCGCCGATTTTCACGGTGATGTGTTTGCGCGGAAAGATGCTGATCTTCTTGGAGTACCGCTCCATCAGATGCTGGGTACCCCAGTGGGCAGCCGGAACAATCGGAATCCCCTGTTCCAGCGCGATGCGTACGGCACCGGTCTTGCCGCGCATCGGCCATAAGTCGGGGTCGCGGGTGAGCGACCCCTCCGGGTAGACAACCACGATCTGCCCGCGTTCAACGAGGCGCTGGGCGGCCTTGACCGGTTCGCTGCCGCGCACCGAGCCGCCGCGCTGCACCGGAATCTGACCCGATTTTTTCAGCACCGCGCCGATGACGGGAATCGTGAAAACGGATGCCTTCGCCAGAAAACGCGGCAGCCGCCCCAGCTTCCAGGCGACGACGCCCATGACCACGGGGTCGATCTCGCTGTAGTGGTTCGGTGAGAAAACGAACGCTCCGGTGCGCGGAAACTTGTGGGCGTCAATGATCTCGTAACGCGCGGCAAGGTTCATCACCGGCAGGATCAGCCCGGCGAGAATCCAGAACGCCGACGGCCGGCTCTTCTCCGAACGGATTCGGGTCGGTGGCTGGGTCGAATCAGGTTTTGCTGGCACGTCGCTGTTTTCAGGCACGCGCCTATTATCCTTCGAGATCGAAGTCCGCCCCCAAAAGCCGCAGCTTGCCGATGAAGTTCTCGTATCCGCGGCTGATGATTCCCACATTGCTGACCGTTGAGGTGCCGTCGGCCGAGAGCGCTGCGATGAGGTGGCTGAAGCCGCCGCGCAGGTCGGGAACGACGACGTCGGCGCCGTGCAGTTTGGTCGGGCCGGTAATCACTGCCGAGTGGTTGAAGTTGCGCTGACCGAACCGGCAGGGGTGCCCGCCGAGGCATTCCCGCTGAATTTGGATGGTCGCGCCCATGTCGATGAGCGCGTCCACGAACCCGAACCGCTGCTCATAGACCGTCTCGTGCACAATTGACGTGCCGTGCGCCTTGGTCAGCGCGATGACGAGCGGCTGCTGCCAGTCCGTCATGAAGCCGGGGTGGACATCCGTTTCGATGACCACCGGTTTGAGCTCGCCGCCGGGGTGATAAAAGCGAATGCCGTCGTCGCAGATGTCGAAAGCGCCACCGACCTTACGAAAAACGTTGAGGAAGGTGATCATTTCGGGCTGGCGGGCGCCACCGACGAAAATATCACCGTCGGTTGCGAGTGCCGCGGCGGCCCAACTCGCGGCCTCGTTGCGGTCGAAGAGCGCTCGGTGGTTGTAGCCCGTGAGCCGTTCGACGCCCTCGATGCGAATCACCCGGTCGGTCTCGACCGTGATGATGGCGCCCATCTTCTGCAAAATGTTGATGAGATCCATGATCTCGGGCTCGATCGCCGCACCCTTGAGCTCGGTGATGCCGTCGGCTCGCACCGCGGTGAGCAGCACCTGCTCGGTCGCTCCCACGCTTGGGTAGGGAAGCTCGAGTTTGGCGCCCTTGAGGCCGTTCGGTGCCGACATGCGGATTCCGTTGGGCTGCTTCTCGACGACAGCGCCGAACTTGCGCAGCACCTCGAGGTGGAAGTCGATCGGCCGGTCGCCGATGCGGCAGCCGCCGAGGTCGGGAATGAATGCCTCACCGAGCCGATGCAGCAGCGGTCCACAGAACAGGATGGGGATACGCGAGGAACCGGCGTGGGCGTCGATGGCGGCGAAGTGCGCACTCTCCACGTCGACCGGGTCGAGGATGAGGTCGCCCGGCTCGGCGCCCTCGGTGACCTTGACACCATGCACCTCCAACAGTCCCCGAACGATCCGAACATCGCTGATGTTCGGAACGTCCTTGAGCACGCTCGGGGTTTCCCCGAGCAGGGCGGCGACCATGGCCTTGGTGACGAGGTTCTTCGCCCCCTTGACCTCGATGCGCCCGACCAAAGGAATACCGCCGCGGATGGTGACCTTATCGGCTGTGAGCCCCACGGCTGCGCCGTGGTTTTGGGCGCTCCCCCGCTCGTTGGTGTCGTCGTGGTTTCTGGCGTCGTTCAAATTCTTCGCCTCTTGATCACGCCGGGCATCGCTGAGAGTACTCACAAATAACCTGTCCTGGTGCAAATTAGTGCCGTGCAAATTAGTGCTGCTTTAGCGCGGGGCGGTTGATTCCGGGGAGAGCGCGGGAAGGGTGCGCGGCAACCAAGACTCCCGCGTGACCTCGAATTCGTTGATTCGCGCTTCGTCACGCAGTGTCAGCCCGATGTCATCGAGACCTTCGAGCAACCGCCATCTAGTGTAATCATCGATTGTGAAATTCACGGTCAGATCTCCGACACGGGCGGTTTTACTCACCAGATCCACGGTCAACTCGATACCGGGGTCGGAATCGATCAGGTTCCACAGGGTTTCGGCATCCGCTTCGCTGATCTGTCCGGCGAGCAGGCCCTGCTTGCCGGCGTTGCCGCGAAAAATGTCACCGAACCGCGGGCTGAGCACCACGTCGAAACCGTAGTCGCGCAGCGCCCAGACGGCGTGCTCACGGGAGGACCCGATGCCGAAGTCGCTGCCCGCGATGAGCACGCGGCCACCCTGATATTCCTTCTTGTTGATGACGAAGTCGGGGTCGAGTCGCCAGGCCGCGAACAACGCGTCTTCAAAACCGGTGCGGGTGACACGCTTGAGGTGCACAGCGGGGATGATCTGGTCTGTGTCGACGTTGGAACGGCGCAGCGGCACCGCGATGCCGGTGACGGTGGTGAATTTCTGCATGCTACTGGTCTCCAGCCTGTTCGAGGTCCCACGGGCCGCTGAGCGTTCCGCGAATTGCCGTAGCGGCCGCGACGAGCGGCGACACCAGATGCGTGCGCCCGCCCTTGCCCTGACGACCTTCAAAGTTGCGGTTGCTCGTGGACGCGCACCGTTCACCGGGTTCGAGTTGGTCGGGGTTCATGCCGAGGCACATCGAGCAGCCGGCGAAACGCCATTCGGCTCCGAAGTCGAGAAAGATTTTGTCGAGGCCTTCGGCTTCAGCTTCGATTCGCACCCGGGCCGAGCCCGGAACGACCATCATGCGCAGTCCCTCGGCTTTGGTTTTGCCCTTGATGATTTCGGCGGCGGCCCGCAGGTCTTCCACCCGACTGTTCGTGCAGGAACCCAGGAAGACGGTGTCAACCCGAATGTCCTTCATCGGCGTTCCGGCCGCGAGGTCCATGTATTCCAGCGCCCGTTCGGCTGCTGATCGCTCGTTGGCGTCGACGATTTCAGCGGGGTTCGGAACGGCCCCGCTCAGGGAAACGCCCTGGCCGGGGTTGGTGCCCCAGGTCACGAAGGGTTCGAGGTCGCTCGCGTCAATGACGACTTCGGCATCGTAGCTGGCCCCCTCATCGGTGGCCAGAGTCTGCCAGTAAGCGACGGCGGCGTCCCAGTCGGCGCCGCGCGGTGCGTGCGCGCGGCCCTGGAGGTAGTCGTAGGTCACCTGGTCGGGCGCCACCATGCCGGCGCGTGCTCCGGCTTCGATCGACATGTTGCAGATGGTCATGCGCCCCTCCATGGAGAGAGCTCGAATGGCCTCACCACGGTATTCGAGTACATAGCCGGCTCCGCCGCCGGTGCCGATTTTCGCGATGACGGCGAGGATGATGTCCTTAGCGGTGACTCCGCTGCGGAGGGCGCCGTTCACCGTGATGGCCATGGTCTTGAACGGGTTCAGCGGCAGCGTCTGGGTCGCCATCACGTGCTCGACCTCGCTCGTACCGATACCAAGCGCCATGGCACCGAATGCGCCGTGCGTGGAGGTGTGCGAGTCGCCACAGACCACGGTGATACCGGGCTGGGTCAGGCCGAGTTGCGGGCCGACGACGTGCACGATGCCCTGCTCGATGTCACCGAGTGAGTGCAGACGCACACCGTACTCGGCGCAGTTGCGGCGCAGGGTCTCGATCTGGGTGCGGCTGGTCACATCGACAATGGGCTTGTCGATCGCGAGCGTCGGCGTGTTGTGGTCCTCGGTCGCGATGGTCAGATCGGGGCGACGCAGCGGCCGGTTCGCCAAGCGCAAACCGTCGAAAGCCTGCGGGCTCGTGACCTCGTGCAACAGGTGCAGGTCGATGTAGATCAGGTCGGGCGTGCCGTCTTCGCCCTTGGTGACGAGGTGTTTATCCCAGACTTTCTCGGCGAGCGTGCGCAAGCCGGTGCCTGAGCGTTTTTCAGCAGTGGGTATTCCGTTGGTCATTTGGAGCATCTTCCTCACGAATCGATGGCAGCCACGCCGAACTCCGCGACGAGGGAGGCCTCAGGACAGGGACTCGTCGCGGCACAGAAGAAGTCGGGTGAGCACCACGGCTTCAGGGTAACACTTTGCCCCAACACCTGGCTCGCGACGTGTCAGTGCGCAGCGACGTGTCAGTGCACGGCGGACTCAACGTAGACGACGCTCACGTTGTCGCGCCCGCCGCGCTCAATGGCTTCATCGACGAGGATGTCCGCGACGCTGCGCCCCGCTGCGTCGCTACCGCTGCCCGCGGCCAGCAGGCGTCCGATCGACTCGTCGTCGAGTTCCTTGGTCAGCCCGTCGGAGCAGATCAGGAACGTCTGCGTTCCCACGGCGGGAAGCAGCCAGACATCGGCATCCACGAACTCGTCGGCGCCGATTGCCCGCGTGATCACGTTGCGTTCGGGGTGTTTCTGCGCCTCCTCCACGGAGATCAGGCCGGCATCGACCATTTCCTGCACGGCGGAGTGATCAACCGAGAGCTGCGTGAGAACGCCGTGGGTCCAGGTGTAGACACGGGAATCACCGACGTTGAAGGCCATCCAGTGGTATCCGACCTCGTCGCCGGCGTCAACGAGGGCGATTCCGGCCAGGGTTGTTCCCGATATCGCGGTGCCGTAATCGTCGACCGCGCTGAGGTCGCGCACGGCATCGTTGGAGGAGTGGATGGCGTCGAGGATTCGTTCCGGTGTTGACGAAAGGTCGCGGGCGATGTGCTCGTCGAACACGCGCAGCACGGTCTGACTGGCGACCTCTCCCTGCGCGTGGCCGCCCATGCCGTCGGCAACGAGAAAGACCGGGGATTGCGCCAAAACGCTGTCTTCATTGATCTTGCGCACGCTGCCGACATCGGTTCGCGCACTGAACGTAAGATCAACGGTGATGGTGGGAAGTGTGATCGAGCCGTGCTGGTTCACAGTCAAGTGTCCCCCTGTTCGCCGGCGCCCGGCCTGCGTCAATCATTCCTCGGCGTCAACCGAGATTTCCTCGGCCAGCGTGTGCCCGCGCTTGCGTGCGTCATGGCGGGCCTTGATCAGGCTCGCAATCGTCGCCACTGCCATGCTACCGATGATCACGCCGAGCGAGGTCCAGGTGCCGATCTCGGGCGCCCATTCCACGCCGGCGCCACCGTTGATGAAAGACACCTCATTGGTGTGCAGCGCGTGCAGCACAAGCTTGACGGCAATGAAGCCGAGAATGACCGCGATTCCGTACTTGAGGTACTCGAGACGTTCGAGCAGCCCGCCGAGCAGAAAGTAGAGCTGCCGCAGGCCCATAAGAGCAAAAATGTTGGCGGTGAAGACAATGAACGGGCTTTGGGTGATGCCGAAGATCGCCGGGATCGAGTCGAGGGCGAAGATAAGGTCGGTGGTGCCGATCGCGAGGAACACGATCAGCATCGGCGTGAAAACCTTCCGACCGTCGATGAGCGTGCGCACCTTGGAACCGTCGAATTCCGACGAAATGCGAATGCTTCGACGCAGCAGACGGATGACGCCGTTCTCTTTCTCTTCCGTCTCCTCCTCAGACGAGAACGCCTGCTTCACCGCGGTATAGAACAGGAACGCGCCGAAAATGTAGAAGATCCAGCTGTAGCTTTCGATCAGCTGGGCGCCGAGCACAATGAAGATTCCACGCAGAGCGAGGGCGATGATGATGCCCACCATCAGCACTTCCTGCTGGTATTTTCGCGGGACCGAGAAGCGGGCCATGATGATCACGAAGACAAAGAGGTTGTCGATGCTCAGGCTGTATTCGGTGAGCCATCCGGCGAGAAACTGTCCCGCATGTTCGGAATCGCCCAAAAGCAGCATGAGCAGGGCGAAGATCAGCGCGAGCCCGACGTAGAAGGCGACCCACAAGCTGGCTTCGCGCATGCTCGGAACGTGCGGGCGCTTGTAGACGATGAGCAGGTCAGCGACGAGGATGATGGTCAGAACAACCAAAGATCCAATTTCGAACCAGAGCGGGAGAGCGAGATCCACGGGGGCCTTTCACAAGGATGAGAGTCGGGTGATACAGAACCCGAAAGTCTCTCCCGCACCGATTCGTCCTGACGGAACCATCAATACCACCGCGACCGGGGCCCCGCCAGTGCGGCCCGTATTGACGATCGCGACATAGAACCCGATCGGGCCCAGAGGGATACTCCCCTTCGCTGGTGAAATTCTACCAGTGCGTTCGCCTCGGGCGCCGACGGCGAACTGCCCGCAGCCTATGATTGGAGGCTATGACTATGGACCGGGCTTCGCCGACGATCCCCGAGAGCGTGCGCCAGAGCATCGACTGGTCTGATGACGGCCGACCGGCCACCGCGCTCTGGCGGTCGGCCAATGGCGCACCGGCCCCGAAACGCCTCGTGCCCGTTGACGACACCATTACAGCGGATGCCGCCTACCGGCTCGCCTCGCAGGGGGTCGCCATGCTGTGGCGCGGAGATTTTCAGAACGCACGCCAGATTTTGACGGCACTCGAGCACCGCACGCGGCCTCGACCGGATCGAATCGAACGCACGAGTGCCGAAATGTTCTACCGATATCGGCAGAACCGCTCGCACCGGGCGCGGATTCTCGGCATGCTGCTCGTGCCGATGGACGCCGGCAACGTCATCAATCTGCGCCGGGCACCCGACGTACGGGCGGCAACGGTCGACGCCTATGGAAGCGTCGAGGAAGCATCCGTTGTGTCACTGCATGAAGTGCTCGGCACCATCGGTGCCCACCAGTGGCGCACCAAGGGCATTCCGGTTGCGGCACTGAACGCCTCGATCTTTCCGCACTACGGCACCTTCTTTCCCGTGCGCAGCGAGTATGTCGGCCTGGTTGCGCGTGCTCCCCTGGCCGCACCGAAGGTCGCCTTCGACATCGGCACCGGCACCGGTGTGCTCGCCGCGGTGCTGGCAACGCGTGGTGTGCCCCGGGTCGTCGCGACGGATATCGAGCCACGCGCCGTCGCATCCGCCCGTGAAACGATTGCGCGGCTCACACTCGACGATCAAGTCGAGGTGCGGCTGGGCGATCTGTTTCCGTCGGGGCGCGCCGATCTCATCGTCTGCAATCCGCCATGGATCCCGGCGACCGCGCATTCTCTGCTCGACGCGGCCGTCTACGACCCCGGCTCGCGCATGCTCAAAGGTTTTCTGGCCGGGGTGATCGACCATCTGGAACCCGGGGGCGAGGTCTGGCTGGTGCTCTCCGACTTCGCCGAGCTGGTCGGGCTGCGCACCCGTGACGACCTCATGACCGTGATTGACCTGGCCGGGCTGCGGGTGATCGAAGCGCTGGAAGCACCCGCCGTGCACACACGAGCGACCGATACGAGCGACCCGCTGCACGCGGTGCGCGCAAACGAGGTCACCTCGCTCTGGCGCCTCGAAGCCAGCTGAACCTGTCGCCACAGCCGGCATCCCCGCGGGGGTGTCGCGAGGCGACCCCGAGGGCTAGCCTTGCTGCGATGAAGCAGTCACGGTAATCGCGGGGAGGCGGAACGAATGGCAACAGACAGCCGAGGCCGAGTGATAGTGCGGGACGGGCCGTGGGGCTTCGTCTTTCTCTTGGCCTATATCGGAGCCGCGATCTATTTCGTTTCCGGGTCGGACGGCTCGTTCTGGGGTGTCGTCTTCGGACTGCTCCAGGCCATCGTCTGGCCGGTGTACGTCGTCTACCACGTGCTCCTGATGATCGGCGCTTGAGCCGACAGGGTGAACAAAAAAATAGCCCGGCACTCTTCCAGAAGAAGAATACCGGGCAGTTGTGACCCCAGCGGGATTCGAACCCGCGCTGCCGCCGTGAGAGGGCGATGTCCTAGGCCGCTAAACGATGGGGCCGTTTTTGCAACTTACCGAGTATGCCACACCGAGCAGCACACTTCCAAACCGAGCGCAGACGGCGCGTCGCAACCCGGGGTTCAGCCGGCCGGTGGAAATGGCGCCCACTGTTGCACCACGAGTCGAATCGGGGTTAGCTCGGGGCATGAGAATGACAAAGCTGGAGCATGCGGCCCTGATCCTGGAAATGTCGGGCAAAAAGCTGTACATCGATCCGGGCTCGTTCACCACGGCGCTTACCGGAACGGCGGGCACCCTGGCCGTTGTCATCACCCACGAGCACGCCGACCACTGGACTGCGGAACAGCTCGCCCGAATTCTCGAGATGAACCCCGATCTGCGTATTTTCGCACCACCCGGTGTCGCGCGTGCCATTGCCGCATCTGCTCTCTCCGACGTCGATGTCACCACCGTGCAGGCCGGCGACACCGTCGTGGTCGGCCCGTTCACCCTGCGCTTCTTCGGTGCAACCCACGCGGTCATCCACGAATCGATCCCGGTTATCGACAACGTCGGGGTGCTCGTCAATGACGAGCTGTACTACGCCGGCGACGCCTTCACGATTCCGGAGGGGGTCGAGGTCGGCACGCTGGCCGTTCCGGCTGCTGCGCCATGGATGAAAATCAGCGAGGCGATGGACTACGTCCTCACGGTGAAGCCGAAACGCAGTTTTCCGACTCACGAAATGCTTCTGTCCCGCGCTGGGAAGGACCTCTCCAACGCGCGAATTCGCGACGTCACCGAACGCGGCGGCGGTGAATTCTTCCCGCTGGAGCCGGGCGAGAGCCTCGATTTGTAGACTACGTCCGGGGAATTCACCCGCGAGAACCCACCCTCAGTCAATTTGCAGCTACTGCACCATAGAGTGCAGTGACTGCACATTGCGGCCCAGTCGGGGCGCCAGAACCGAGGGAAGACATGGACTCCGAGTGGGTAATCGATGCGCAAGGCCTGGAGAAATCCTATGGTTCGGGCGCGAGCCGTTTTGACGCGCTGAAAGGCGTGTCAGTGCAGATAGCGCCCGGCGAGACCGTGGCCATTGTCGGCAAGAGCGGGTCGGGCAAGTCCACCCTCATGCACCTGCTCGCGCTGCTCGACGAGCCCGACAAGGGGACGCTGCAGGTGGCCGGCAACGACGCCAAGTCGCTCTCGAAGCGGGCGGTCAATGAACTGCGCAACAAGGAGTTCGGCTTCGTCTTCCAACAATTCTTTCTCACTCCCAATGTGAGCGTGCTCGAAAACGTCATCCTCCCGCTCAAGATCGCCGGCATGGGCGGCAAGGAGCGTCGCCGCCGCGGTATGGAGGTTCTCGAACAGCTCGAGCTGGCCGACAAGGCCGGCAACAAGGCCACGACCCTCTCGGGCGGGCAGAAGCAGCGCGTCGTGATCGGTCGCGCCCTCGTCAACGAGCCGCGCGTGATCTTTGCCGACGAACCCACCGGAAACCTCGACACCGCCACCGGAGCGGTGGTCGAAGACATTCTGTTCGAGCTCAATCGCAGCCAGGGCATCACGCTCGTCATCGTGACCCACGACGAGGAGCTCGCCGCCCGCTGCGACCGCCAGATCTACATTCGCGACGGGCTCATCGTCTCCAACAACAAGCCAGCGCACCACACCGGGGCACACGCACTGACCACCGCCGGAGGCGCAGCATGAGAACCAAGGACCTCGTCGCCACCGCGATATCCAACACCTTTCGCAGCAAGCTGCGCACCACGCTGACCGTTCTGGCGATCTTTGTCGGAGCGTTCACCCTCACCCTCACCAACGCGGTCGGTGCCGGCGTCAGCCAGTACGTCGACGCGCAGGTTGGCGCGCTGGGCTCCCCCGACGTCTTCATCATCACGCAGGCCGACGACCAGAGCGCTGCGGGCGATGGCCCGGTGGAATACGACCCGAACAGTTCTGCGACCGTCGCCAGCCAACAGGGACCGCCCGGAACCACGACCAAGGCCCTCACCGCCGCCGACCTGGCCGCAATTGCCGACACGAATGGGATCAAATCGGTTGATCCCATCCGCGCCGTGCAGCCCGATTACATCGAATACGGCTCAGGCGCCCAGTATGAGTTCAGCATCAATGCCACGTCGGCCGTTACCACGGCCGACCTCACGGCCGGCGCGCAGCTGGACGGCACTGCCGCGCAGGCGCAGCTCGTACTCCCCGATACCTTCGTGACTCCGCTCGGTTTTGCGTCGGCGGACGACGCGGTGGGGGCATCCGTTTCGATCGGTATCACCGACATTCTGGGCGAGAAGCACACCGTGGACGCCACGGTGGTCGGGGTCTCCCTCGAGAGTCTGCTCGCCTCGGGGGCCGGAGCGAACGATGCACTGATCGTGGAGCTGTCCGACGCGCAATCCGGCGGCATCGAGACCGCCGTCACGAGCTACGGCGTGGCCGTCGCACACTTCGACACCGCGCTCACCGCCGACGAAATCACCGCGCTCAAAGCCGATCTCGCAACCGAGGGATACGACGCGAGCACCATCGAAGACCAATTGGGCGCCGTGCAGACTGTGATCAACGGTATTGTCGGCGTGCTCAACGCCTTCGCCGTGATTGCACTGATCGCCGCCGCATTCGGAATCATCAACACCCTGCTCATGAGCGTGCAGGAACGCACCCGCGAGATCGGTCTGATGAAGGCCATGGGCCTGGGCGGCGGCAAGGTCTACACATTGTTCAGCCTCGAGGCCATTGTGATCGGATTCCTCGGCAGCGCCATCGGCGCCGGTGTGGCCATCGGGCTCGGCTCAGCGCTGAGCGCAGTACTGTCGCAAGGGCTGTTGTCCGGTCTGCCGGGCCTGAACATCCTGTTGTTCGAACCGGTCTCCGTCGCGTTCGTCATCGCGCTGGTCATGCTGATCGCTTTTCTCTCCGGAACGCTGCCGGCGCAGCGCGCCGCCAAACAGAACCCGATTGAGTCCCTGCGCTACGAATAGCGAAACGTGAACCTGAACCAGGACGAGGCATGACCAACAAAGTTGCACGAGGCGCCCCGCGCCCACCTTCTCGCGAGGACAAGCAGCACGAGACGAGCCTGCGCGTGCAGCGCAGTGCCGTCAGCCTCGTTCTGGAACACGGTTTCGACCACGTCACCGTGGACATGATCTGCAGCCAGAGCGGCATTTCACAACGCACATTCTTCAACTATTTCAAAACCAAAACTGCCGCCATCATCGGCCCCGAACCGCAATCGATCGATGAGACCCGTGCCCGCGCGTTCATCGCCGCGCCGGGCGCCGACCTGCTGCCCGACGTGCTCGTACTCATGAGCGCGATCGGCCCGCGCACCGGAATCGACGAGCAGCTGTTCGCCGACCGAGTTCGGGTGTTCGGCATGCATCCGCAGCTCATGCAGCAGCAAATGGAGCGGATGTTCCGGGTCACCTCCGAGGTCGGCGAGCTGGTGTACCTGCGCCTCGGCCGCGAATCATCCGGCGACGCCGAAAGCGACGCCGATCGGGCGTTTCGGCACGACCAGGCGCAACTGCTCACGCACGCGATGCTCGGCGTCGTACGGTTCATGGCCGCGCAGTGGGTGCCCAGCCACGGCTGCCCGGCCGATGCTGCCGGGGACGACTCTGGCGAGAACTCCGGGGACGACGCGGGCCGCACGACGACTCCGACCCTGGCTGAGTCGCTCACCCGAACAATTGAGCTGCTCCGCCACACGCTGGGCACTGTGGGGTTGTAGGACGGCCGGGTCTTCCCGACTTCCGACTTCCGACGAGGCTGGCAGACGCCGGCGAAATTTCAGCAGTCGAGGGCACGCACCGAGACATCGACGTGGAGTTTGGCGTGTCCGGCGTACTCATGGGCTTCGTCGAGGGAATCAGAGGCCAGGGTGAACGTGGCCCATCCGACTACTCGCATCGGATGGCTCGCCAATGACGGCATGGTGTTGTTGGCCGGAGCCCAGGCATCGATTGCGGAAAGCATCTTTCCCCACTCCCCGGCGGGGTCGGTCCACTCCCCGCCCAGCACATCGTTGACGACGCACTCATTGCTCGCGAGGGGTGTGGCGAGTCCTGCCGGCGTGCCATCTCGACCCGGCAGTACTCCCGCTACCGATTCCCCACCGACCGCGCCGTCACCATTGCGATCGCCATAGCCGGGACCGCGAGGCCCGACAACGAGGTTCGCCGCGACTTCGGCTGCCGAGTGGGCATCGTCCAGCGACGACGCGGTCCGCCACTGCTCGACCGCAGCATCGATGTCATCCAGCCGGTGCGCCAACGACGCACGGTCGGTCGAATCGGCCGGGGCGGACTCCCCGGAAGCCTGACCGCAGCCGGTGAGCAGCACGATCAACGCGGCCGCGAGCAAGAACGTGGGAGCGTGCATCATCGTCTCTCCTTCTGCGGCCGGTACGTTCGACCCTAGGGTGCCGGTGCGGGTGCGGCAACAATCCGTTCACGAATACGTGTCGGCCAGAAACTCGCACGGCTATCCCCCGGAGCGACATGCACCGTGGTCACTGTGCCGTACGCCGCCCTGGACTGAGGGGTGCCGTTGAACTCAAGCCCCTCCGTCACGAAGGCCAGGGTCAATGCCTTGTCGCCCATCTCCTGTACATGGATCGTCGTTCGAACTCGCTGCCCGAAATACAGCTTGGCGGTGAAAGTCACCTCCTGGTGAACGCGAGGCGCCGAGGAGAAATACTCCGGCAGATCCAGTTCCCGAAACAGCTGTGCCTCACACGACTCAGCCCAACGCAAAATGGCCGAATTGTGTTGGTGACCGGCGGCATCGGTGTCGGCCCATTCGACAGTGCGCTCGATACTGCACGAAGATGGTGACCTGGCCAAAACGTGTCCTTTGTTCGCGTCAACGGAATGCTTTGTTACGAGTGTATTGCAATCGGTTGACGGTCGTAATCAAAGCGGTATGGTGAATATAGCTCCCAAGAGAAAAGGTCGGTTTAGGCATGAATGTTGCGGAACTCGTCGGACGAACACTTGCACAGCTCGGCGTTGGCCATGCTTTCGGTGTAGTGGGCAGTGGCAACTTTGAATTCACCAACGCCCTCCGCCAAAACGGTGTTCCGTTTGTCGCCGCACGGCATGAAGGCGGAGCCGCCACCATGGCCGACGCATTCTCGAGGATGTCCGGAAGCGTTGCCGTCGTCACGACGCACCAAGGGTGCGGACTGACCAACGCAATCACGGGGGTGAGCGAGTCAGCAAAGAGCCGAACGCCCATGATCGTGCTCGCTGCCGACACGCCGGGGTTTTCTGTGCGGTCAAACTTCAAGATTGATCAGGATGCCCTCGCGCGGAGCGTCGGAGCCGTCGCCGAGCGCATTCATTCCCCCGCGAGCGCTGTCGCTGACACCATCCGGGCCTATCGGACCGCGGTCAACGAGCGTCGCACTGTTGTGCTGAATTTCCCGACCGATGTGCAGGCGGCACCGGCACCGCCGGTGACGGCTGAACGCGTCGCTGAACTCGCGGCTCCCCGCGCCATTCGCCCCTCTCCCGAAGCCGTCGACATGCTCGTCAGTCTCATCGCCACCGCCGACCGGCCTGTCTTCGTTGCAGGACGGGGCGGCCGGATGGCACGCGATGAAATCCTTGAACTTGCTCGAGCCGCCGGGGCGCTCGTGGCCACTTCCGCCGTCGCCAGCGGCCTGTTCACTGGCGAGGAGTTCTCGCTGGGAATCTCCGGCGGGTTCTCCTCCCCCGTCACAGCAGAACTCATAACGGGCGCCGACCTCATTGTCGGTTGGGGATGTGCCCTGAACATGTGGACCATGCGACACGGCTCACTGATTTCTGAGAGCACGAAGGTCGTCCAGGTCGATATCGAGGACTCCTCTCTCGGCGCCAACCGCCCCATCGACCTGGGCGTGTTGGGCGACAGCGCGCTGACGGCCACCGATGCCCTCGCAGCGTTGCGGCTCAAGGACGTCCACGATTCGACCAAGTACAGAACCGAGCAGAACAAGCTGCTCATCGCCGACCAGTCGCGCTGGCAGGACGTGCCGATCCAGGACATCTCAACCGTCGACCGGGTGGACCCGCGACTCGTCACCACCGCACTGGACGCTATTCTGCCGAAGGAGCGAATCGTCTCCGTTGACTCGGGTAACTTCATGGGATATCCCAGCACCCATCTGAGCGTTCCCGACGAATTCGGCTTCTGCTTCACGCAGGCCTACCAGTCCATCGGACTGGGGCTCTACACGGCGATCGGCGCAGCCCTGGCCCAGCCGGATCGCCTGCCGGTTCTCGGTACCGGTGATGGCGGATTTCTCATGGGCATCTCCGAATTGGAGACTGCGGTACGTCTCAATATCCCTCTCGTCGTCATCGTCTACAACGACGCTGCCTACGGCGCGGAGGTGCACCACTTCACGTCTGCACAGGACCTCGAAACCGTCACCTTCCCCGACGTAGACATTGCATCCATCGGTCGAGGTTTCGGCGCGGAGGGCATCACCGTTCGAACGATCGAGGACCTTGACGGCGTGCGCGCCTGGCTTGACGGGCCTCGGAACGGTCCTCTGGTCATCGACGTGAAGATTGCCGACGATGGCGGTTCGTGGTGGCTGGCGGAAGCCTTTCAGGCCCACTGAAGCCGCACGCGACACTGAAATCGACCTACAAGCGAGGACAACATGAAATCACCCGTGAATTACGTTGTCATCGGGGCGGGCATCAACGGCCTCACCGTCGCGTGCGAGTTGGCCATGGCGGGACACTCGGTCACCCTCATCGAATCGACGAACCGGCTGGGCGGTTTCATCGATTCCGGCGAGCGAACCCTTCCCGGCTACGTTCACGACACCTATTCATCGTGGCATCCGCTTTTCGTATCCGGCGGAGCCTACGCGGCTTTGGGGCCGTCACTGCACCGGCACGGCCTGGAGTATCTCAACACAGATGATGCCGTCACGGCGAGTGTTTCGGGCGACGACAGGGTGGCAATCGCCTACCGCGACGTGCAGAAGACCGCGAGTGCCCTGGAACTCGCCCAGGATCAAGACGCCTACCTGGCGATGCTGGCCGATCTTGGTCGCAATGCCGATCTTGCTTTCGGTGCCCTGGGAACTGAACTTCGTTCTCCGCGATCGCTGAGCCTCGCCCTGAAAATGCTGCGACGCAACAAGATCGCCGGCAGCGAGCATTTTGCTCGGGAGTCCCTCATGAGCGGCCGCGCGTTCCTCAGAAACAAGTTCGATGGCTGGGATGTCGATCAACTCTGGTCACCCTGGCTTCTCCACGCTGGACTCGGACCGGATCACACCACTGGCGGTGTCATGTTGCCGATCATGGCCATGAGCATGCACAATTTCGGACTTCCCATTGTTGCCGGCGGCGCAGCACACTTCGTCTCCGCGTTCAGTCGCATATTGGAAGAGAACGGCGTGGAGATCAAACTCGGCAACCCCGTCGACAGCATCATTCTCGACAAGGGTCGAGCGGTCGGCGTGCGCGTCGCGGGAGAAACCGTGATGGCCACACGCGGCGTTATCGCAAGCGTCACACCGGGTGCGCTCTACGAGAACCTGCTGCCGGAGGCAAGCGTCTCGCCACAGGTGAAGCACGAGGTCTCGCGCTACCGGCCCGGACGTGGCGCCATGCAAATTCACGTCGCGCTGGACCGCCCCGTGCAGTGGAGCGACAGCAGGCTCAACAACGTTCCACTCATCCACGTCACGGACGGTACGGGCAGTACGGGCATTGCCTGCGCGCAAGCCGAAGCCGGACTCTTGCCAGCAGACCCGACCATTGTGGTTGGACAGCAGTATGTGTTGGATCCCAGCCGTGTTCCCGATGGGGCAGGCTCGCTCTGGCTGCAACTCCAGGAGGTCCCGTTTGCCCCTCGGGGCGATGCCGGCGGTGAATTGGATGTCAGCAGCGGATGGACAGAAACCCTGAAGCAGCAATACTGCGATCGGGTTTTGAGAAGCCTCGAACGCCATGCTCCCGGACTCACGAGCTCCATCCTGGCAACTGAAATCATTTCGCCGCTCGACCTTCTGTCGGCGAATTCCAACGCCACGGACGGGGATCCCTACGGAGGATCGGCTGAGCTGCATCAGAATCTGCTCTGGCGCCCCACCCCTTCAACGTCTCGACACAAGAGCGTAATTCCAGGCCTGTGGCACATCGGCGCATCGACACACCCCGGCCCGGGACTCGGAGGAGGCTCGGGCCATCTCGCTGCCCAGTTGATCCTGCGCGGTCGCGCCCGTCGCCCCTAGGACCGCCCGGACGCACACCAGTGCACCGGTCTCAATCACGACCGCAGTCTCCACCGTGCCCAATTCACCGTGCCGAATTCACCGTGCCCAATCCAACCGGCCATCATTTCGCGTATTGCGGCATTTTTTGATCGTCACAGTTGTGACAGGTCAGGTGAACTTTGATTGAGCCAGCGGAATCCCCTCATATTTTCAACACCGCCCCGTAGAAGAACGCCGCACATATATAAAGGAGTATTCATGTCCGCCAGTCCCCGTTTTGCTTTCTCCCATGTTGGTGTCACTGTGCCGGACGTGGCCCTCGCAATCGATTGGTACACCACCACCCTCGGCATGTATCTGCTCGTCGGGCCGCTTGAGGTCATCGAAGACGACGGCCCCCTCGGCACAGCAGCAACCGGCATTTACGGCGTCGGCTTCCAGCGCTTCCAGTTCGCGCACCTGGCCGGAATCGACGGCATCGGAGTCGAACTCTTCGAATTCGACAACCCCAAGTCTGTTCGCCGTGATGACAACTTCGAATACTGGCTCGGCGGCATCAACCATTTCTCCCTCACCGCACCCGACGTGCCCGCCATGGTCGACCTAATCGTGAGCGCTGGCGGGCGCCAGCGCTCCGACATTCTGGTGATCAATGAGGAGAAGAATTACAGTGTTGTGTACTGCGAGGACCCGTGGGGAACCGTCATCGAGCTCTGTTCGCACCCGTACTCACAGCTGTGGGCGGGGTAACCGCGCTGGTGTGAGCCTGACTGAGGAAATCAAGTTTTCTCTGGAACGGCCACACCGCTTCTCGCCCATTCGTAATGCCCCCCGGCCGCAGGATGAGGATGAGGATGAGGCTTAGGCCGAGCACAATGAGGCGGCTACCCGAGGGGATCGAGACGGTCACCTCACCGAGATCCAGCCCGCCCTCAAGGATTCCCAGGAAGTGGTTGAGGGTGGATATCACCATTGTGCCCACGACGGCTCCCCAGAGGGAGAGCATGCCCCCGATGACCAGCATGGCAATGGTCAAAAAGGTGAAGTCCAGGTTGAATTGTGAAGCTTGCACGACTCTGTTTGTTTGAGCCCACAGCGCTCCCCCGACGCCAGCCAGAGCGCCCGAGACGGCGAAGGCGATGACTCGGTGGCGGAAAACGTTGATGCCTGATGCGGGCGCGGCAGACATATCATCCCTCGATGCCCGGAGGAGTCGCGCACTCGTGGAATGCCCATAGAGCCAGGCGACAACGATGACGACCATCGCGATCGTCATCACGGCGGGCAGATCAAAGCTGGTGGGAATACCGACCATGGACTGACCCGATTTCGGGCCGACTTTGTCCCAGTAGGTCAGCACCTGAACGACCACCTGCAGCAGGGCAAACGTGGCGATTCCCGCCTCAAGCCCGTTCAGTTTCATGAGGACAAGTCCGCTGAAAAAGGCCAGGACCCCTCCCACCAGTGCACCAAGGATGAGGGCCACGACCGGGGACGCCGACGCGTCTTGAACGGAGGGAAACAGCGCCGGCAAAACGTTGTTCTTGATCGTTGGATCAAGCGTGAGCAGCGACATCGTCCAGCCCCCGACAGCGACAAAGGCTATATGGCCGAACGACAGCACACCGCTATTGCCGACGAATACCCACAGCCCGACCACAACGATGAGGTTGACCAGGGCGTAGCCGAGGTCGACGCGGGCCGATCCTGACAGTGAACTCCCGACGACGGTGAAGAGGTAAACGGCAC
>Ga0314774_1000867_pt1 | contig 21355 bp, 12 predicted proteins | sample MetaGCBIA2018_FD_204515 | JGI IMG/M metagenome (GOLD analysis project Ga0314774, IMG submission 204515) | Cryopeg brine microbial communities from Beaufort Sea near Barrow, Alaska, United States - CBIA 2018 | ecosystem: Environmental > Aquatic > Marine > Coastal | place: USA: Alaska | collected...
AAATTTCATTTAATGAAAATAATCCAAACTTGGAGGTAATAATATCAGAAATTGAATCTCAGACTGATTTGAAATTCGCTTATGGAGATGATGTAAATCTCACTTCAAAACTTACAGGAAGATATAGTTTTGAAAAGGAAGAATTAGATAAAGTACTGGAGGAAATTTCCAATCGAACAACTTACACTTTTAGTATTTTGGGTAGTAATATAGCTATAGCTGTAGATCCACCTAAAGAAAAAGCAAAATCATTAATAAATATAGGATCGAAATTTCAACAGGTGACAGTAGAAGGAATAGTCACAGATTCGAATGGTATTCCTCTTCCAAGCGTTACTGTGCAGGAAGAGGGAACGAATAATGGTATGCTGACAGATTTTGATGGCAATTATTCTATTGAAGTTAGATCGGAAGAATCAGTATTAGTATTTAGTTATATTGGTATGGAAACTACTAGGAGAGTTGTAGGGGACAATACTATCATGAGTGTTCAAATGGAAGAGGGTGCACAGGCACTGGATGAAGTTGTAGTAACGGCTTTAGGGATCACCAGAGATGCTAAAAGTCTAACTTATGCTACTCAAAAAGTGGGGGGAGAAGAAATAACGAAAGCAAAAGATCCAAATTTCTTAAATACTTTGGCCGGTAAAGTGGCTGGGGCTGTTATAACTAAAGGTAATTTTGGACCCGGTAGTTCCCCCAGAATCCTAATGCGTGGTAATAAATCATTAACAGGTAATAGTGATCCATTATTTGTTCTTAACGGAGTGCCCATGTACGGGGGTACAGACCTTCTTGCAAATATAAATCCAGAAGATATTGAAAGTCTTCAGATACTAAAAGGTGCATCAGCTGCTGCTTTGTATGGTAGTGAGGCTGCTAATGGAGTAGTTATAGTTAATACCAAAAAAGGAACAGAGGGTGTTGCTAGAATTGAATTTTCATCTCAATTCACATTAGACAAAGCCATTGGTTTGCCTGAATTGCAAACTAATTATGGACAAGCTGACCCAACTCTAAATGACAGTTGGGGATCGGAAATAGCCAATGGTAGTGACGAGCACCTTGAGGAGTTTTTTGATCTTGGTCAAAATTATATTAATTCTGTCTCCTTTTCTAATGGTAATGAGCAGACCCAGGTATATTTATCTTATGCAAATACACAAGCTAAGGGTATTCTTCCTGAAAACGATCTTACTCAGAACAACTACACTTTGAGACTAACAACACAATTATTGAACAATAAACTAACTTTAGATGGTTCAGTAAATTATACAGATAAAAGAGTTTATAACCAAAATTCAGCTGGAGGTTATAGTGCACTTCCCGGTGTTTATTCTTTCCCAGTTGGTGATGACTGGTCCCAATATAGCGGACAGAATTTTGAAGTTTGGGATCCGGTACGACAGATGAATGTGCAAAATTGGCCATATATAAGGAATGAAACTTTTCCAAATCAAAACCCATATTGGGTGCAGAATAAAAACCAATCAGATTTTCTACGTGATCATTTTATTTCTTCCATATCTGCTAATTACAAAATAATTGATGGTTTGAATCTTCAGGGAAGAGCAACTTACGATTTAATAAATGATAAAAGAGAATCTCGGGATTATGCTTCAACCCAGTCTACTGTAGCTGGTATTAATGGAGGTTATGGAACAAGCGAATCTAATGTAGATAACTTTTATTCTGATTTGCTGTTAATTTTAGACAAAGATCTTAATGAAGATATTTTGTTGTCAGGTACTTTAGGATTTAGTCATAAAGAAACTAAAATTTCCGGGATCAATTTATCTAGTACTCGGGAGACATCTTTAACTTTTCCTAATTATTTTTCTGTGTATGCATTAAATGGATTGTTTAACAAAAGTGAAAGCTTGCAAGAACGTATGACCCAATCTGCATTTGGTAGTGCAACAGTGGGATTTAAAGATAAAATTTTCCTTGATGTTACTGGCAGAAATGAGTGGACTTCTACAGTTAAAGAATCTTTCTTTTATCCTTCAGTAGGGTTAGCCTACGTGTTACCTGCTGTCGAAGCTCTGGGTTTAACATTTGCTAAGATTAGAGGCTCTTACGCTGAGGTAGGGAGATCGTTGCCTTTTGGTGTAGCAAATTGGACTCCACCTTATTCTCTTGATAACAGTGGGAACATTATTCCCAGAGGTGTCTTGCCTTTCTTTGAGGGTGCTGATACGCTCCGTCTAAAGCCTGAACTCACTAAATCTTATGAGGTGGGATTAGAAGCTAGATTTTTAAAGGGGAAAGGAAGTTTAAATCTTACAGCCTATAGCGCTACTTCTCGTGATCAGCTATTACAAATTCAAGCTCCTGCTGGGGCTGGTGCTCAAAATTTTTGGATTAATGGAGGTGTTATAAGAAATAGAGGTATAGAGGGGGTAATAAGCTATGACGCTTCTCTAGGTGATATTAAATGGAAACCTTCCGTTAATTTTTCAGCCAACCAAAATCGTATTATTGAGCTAAGTGATCGTTTGGACGCAGATCGTTTTGTTATAAGTAGTTTTAACCAAAGTAGAGTGGTTGCTAGCTATCTTACTCGTCCACATGATGGTGAATATGGTTCATTCGGTGATTTGTACGGTAGGGTATATCAGAAAGATGAAAATGGAAATTTATTGACAAATGATGAAGGTTTACCATTAGTATCTGAAGATACTGATAATTTTATTGGAAATGCCAATCCTGATTTTCTTGTTGGTTTTAATAACACGTTCACTTATAAGAATGCCTCACTTTCTTTTCTGATAGATGGAAGATTTGGAGGAGGGGTAGTTAACAGAACAGAAATATGGTTGGATTATAAGGGGTTATCAAGAAGAACAGGAGAAGCTAGGGACAACGGCGGTGTACTGGTAAATGGTCAATTAGTAGACGCAAAGAAATTTTACTTGAATCAGACAGGTGCCGGTGCTTCGGCGGTGGCTTCAGAATATTTTTATGATGCTACTAATATCCGTTTAAGAGAATTAGCATTAGGCTATACCTTAACTGATCTGGGGGATGTTGATCTAAATTTTTCTTTAGTAGGCAGAAACTTGTTCTTTTTCTATTTAAATGCTCCTTTTGATCCGGAAATAAGTGCAAGTACATCTACATCGACAGAAGGTATAGCATCATTTACCATGCCCACTACTCGTTCTTTCGGCTTGTCTATGCGAGCCATATTTTAATAATGGGAAGAGTAAAGAAATAGAAGTTCTAATTTTTGAACTTATAACGCAATGCAAATAAAAAACTTCAAATTAAAAAAGATGAAAAAATTAAAAAATAAAATTAATAAAAAACTCGTGGTGGGTTTATGCCTGCCATTATTTTTGTTTTCCTCTTGTACGAAAGAAATGGAGGGCCTTAATCAGGACCAAAAACTAATTTCCAGTAAACAGCTAGAGGCTGATGCTAATGAAGGAGGTTTTGCGCTGCCCGGTATGCAATTAGGTATTATTGATGCGCTTACCACCTGGAGATTTGAGATGCAGCAGGTTTTAAATGCCGATAATTACAGTGGATATATGAGTCTTCCTTCTCCATTTTATGACAACAGAAATAATGTAACATATGCAATGGTCGATAGCTGGAATGGGGAGATATGGAATGTGCCTTCAGAAAAAGTTTTGAATCAGTGGGTGATGATGAAAAGACAGGGATTCGATACTAAGTATCCTGATTTATATTCTTTGTCGGTAATCTTTAAAACTTTTGCTGGACATCGACTTGTTGATATTTTTGGCCCTATTCCTTATTCTGATTATGGAACAGGCACAGATGTCTCCTTTGATTCAGAACAAGAAGCGTATTCTTTATTTTTTGAAGAATTAGGAGAGGCTGTTGCTGTTTTGAAGGAATTTGAAGCTGATGATCCTACTGCCGACCAGATTCGTTATGCTAAATTTGATAAATCTTTATATGGTGGTGATTATGCCACATGGATAAAAGTTGCCAATACCCTTAGGCTTCGTTTGGCGATGCGCATTTCAGATATAGACCCGGCCAAAGCACAAGCGGAAGCAGAGGCTGCTGTCAGTGAGGGGGTTCTTACTGGGAATGAAGGTTCATTCGAAGTGCCAACTGGATCGATTCATCCTTTGGTTACAATTACATCCTCCTGGAATGAAACTCGTTTGAATGCAGCCGTTGAGACCATGTTAAAGGGATATAACGATCCGAGATTGGCGACTTATGCTTTGCCGTCAACCATTGAAGGTTTGGAGGGTGAAATTAAAGGAGTTAGATCAGGTGCTGCTTTTGGTCCTGTATCAACATACAATGACTATTCTCAAGTTAATTTTATAGATAAACCTTCTGTTAAAATAATGGATGTAGCAGAAAGTTATTTCCTCAGAGCTGAAGGAGCTTTGAGAGGTTGGGATATGGGCGGTTCTGCAAATGATTTTTATGAAGAGGGAATAAGAGTTTCATTTAATGCAAATGGAGTAGGGGGAGCCGAAGATTATTTGAATAATAACACTGCCACCCCCATAGCTTATGTAGACCCTTTAAACTCGGAAAATAATGCAGATCCAATGACTTCAATTACTATTCAATGGGAAGAAGCTGACACCTTTGAGCAAAAACTGGAACGTATAATAACCCAAAAATGGATTGCTATGTATCCGGAGGGGCAGGAAGCATGGTCAGAATTTAGAAGAACAGGATACCCTCAACTTTGGCCTGTGGTTGAAAATTTCAATGATGATATTCCAGATGGAGAATTTATTAAACGCATACCTTATCCTACTTCGATAACTAGCGCCAGTGTACAAGCTGTACAAGAAGCTGTTAGTCAATATCTTGACGGGGAAGATAGTGCGGGTACTCCACTTTGGTGGGACGTTGATTAACAAATTATGTTCATTTGCTCTAAAGTGTGATATCGAGCAGCCTTTAATTTTTAAAAAAGTACTTCTTAATGAAAATGGAAAAACAGGCGGGGCCATTCGGAATTAGAATTATCAGTGACTAAGATAATTCTGAAGGACATTTCAGGAAAAGAATGAATGTAGAGTTAAATGGGAGGTAGTTTTGAATTTAAATAAAATAAAAATGAAAAAAAAATATTTAATAACTAGTGTATGTATTTTAGTATTTCAGCTTTTTACATCTGGGTTAGTTTTTAGCCAGGAAGGGAAAGGAATGAATGTAGGTGTAGCCCGTATTGATATTACTCCGGAGAGACCGATTCGGCTAACCGGTTATTCGAATAGGGACAATCCATTTGAGGGGGTTCATCATAAGCTTTGGGCGAAAGCTATGGCCTTCGGTAATGAAAAAGAAGGATATACTATTTTGATTACTGTTGACTTACTGGGCATTCCCGGGGGAATAACTGAAAAGGTCAGATTGGAATTAAATGATGCCATAGGCTTGAATCCGGAGAATTTAACGATAGCTGCTTCCCATACCCATAGTGGACCAGCAATTGGAAATCTTCTTGCCCATTACAATAAGCGTTTAAATCCTGATGAACTTGCTGAAGTAGCTTTATATTCTATGAATTTAATCCCAAAACTCAAGCAAGTTTCATTAGAAGCTGTTGAAGGTGTAAAGCCATCTTTGGTATCCTGGGGACAAGGAGAGGTGAATTTTGCAGTAAACCGCAGAACCTCAATAAATCCTAATGCGGTTGTTGATCATTCTCTTCCGGTTTTAAAGGTGAGTGATGTTGATGGAGTCGTCCGGGCGGTTTTGGTGAGTTATGCCTGCCATGGGGTTACCTTGGGTCCAAAGAACAATGTGGTTCATGGAGATTGGATTGGTGAAGCTCAGATTCAGATTGAAGAGGATTTTCCAGGCGCAATTGCAATGATCACCATTGGATGTGGTGCGGATCAAAATTCCCATCCACGCATGAATGATGAAAATCCTGAAATGGACTTGGAATATGCAAGATTGCAAGGAAAAAGTATTGCTGATGAGGTGAATAGATTAATTTCTAACGGAAGGCTTCAACCACTAAATGAAGCCCCAATTGCAAAAATGAAGTATATCGACTTGACTTTTGATGAAATGCCTGATCCGAAAAAGTTGGCGGAAGATGCAAAGAAAAAGGGCCGCACGAGTAATTATTCACGTTTATTATTGAGCCGGATGGCAAGAAGTGAAGCTATTCCTATGAAAATATCCTATCCCATTCAGATTTGGGATTTCGGCAAAGATTTGGTGATGATTTTTCTAGCCGGAGAGGTTGTTGTTGATTATTCTTTGCGGCTGAAAGATGAATTGGGAGCTGATCGGGTGTGGGTAAATAGTTATTCGAATGATATGCCTTGTTATATTCCCTCTCTCAGAATTTTGAAGGAGGGAGGTTATGAAGCAGAAAGTTCAATGATAGGATATGAAAAACCATCTCGTTTTACAGAAGATGTTGAAGAAAAAGTCATGGAAGGGATCTATAGTATTCTACCCAAAGAATTTAAATAATTTTAAATCTTATATGATAATGCAAAATCTAGTTGAAGTTCTTTTTCTATTATTTACTTCTGAAGTGAGTTTGGCTCAACAGTTTTATACTGCTGCTGCAATTGAAGAAAAAGCTCCGTCTACCATGTTTCGGGCATCTCTAGTTAAAGTAGATATTACCCCAAAAAACCACAATGGTTATTGGGTTATGGTCCACAAAAATCGACAGGAGTCCATGATAGCATTTACCATCGCATCGTTTTTAAGGACAAAAGCACGTCATACGACAATATTGCTGACTATGTTGACATACCTATAAGTGAAAAGTCCGACGAACGGACTAAGAAAGAAACCTTGAAGTGGGTACATATAGCTATAAGTAACGCCAAACGGAATTTTGTCGGAACCTACCATAAGATCAAGGCCACGAATCTCCAACTTTAGCTGAACGAATTCGTCTACAAGCTTAATAGAAGGTATTTTGGGGTAAGAATATTCGATAGGCTGGTCATAGCAAGCATTACGGCAAGTGGACATTAATCGGATATACAAAAATATATAATGCTAATTTTAATTTTTTATTACAGCTATGAAATATACAAAAATCATGAATTCAAAAAATAAGTTCCTTAAGTATCATTTTCGTTTATCGGGATTTAGCCAACTATCTTCATTCTCTTTTCTGCAATTTCTATTACTGTTGTGCATAATATTTTTCTATGGACCGGCAGCGGAAGCACAATTTCGAGCCGCTGTGGTGAAAGAGGATATTACTCCCTCCAACTCTCAATACTTGCTTGGCTATGGTGAACGGAAGTCCACAGGAGTTATGGATAAAATCTATCATCGTATTGTAGCGATAGATGATGGAACGACGCAGTTCTTTATCGTATCATCAGATATTTGTCTTTATTCGCCTTCAGAGTATGATAAGGTAACATCCCGGCTTCAGAAGCAATACGGTATTAATCCATTAAATGTGTGGTGGTCAACTACACATACACATTCCGCTCCGGAAGTTGGGGTTTTTGGCCTATATGGTATTTATCTTGGCGACCGAATTGGCCATACTGTTGATTCAGTTTATACTGCAATGGCTGAACAAAAGCTAATTGACGGGATTTTAAAAGCCCGTAACAATCTTGCTCCTGCACGGCTTGGCATCGGGTGGGGGTTTTCGCAAGCAAATATCAACCGGCGCGCTATAGATGAAAATGGAAAGGCTTCTATTGGTATGAATCCTGATTTGCCCGTTGACCGGAGGATAGGACTGCTAAAGCTCGATAAAGAAGATGGAACTCCACTTGCTTTAATCGCTAACTATGCCATGCATGGGACGGTAATGTCGGGGGCAAACACGGAAATCAGTGGTGATGCGCCAGGTATTGTTTCGGAATATGTCGAGCAAAAAACAGGTGTTCCTATGCTTTATATTAATGGTGCGGCAGGCAACATGGCGCCTATTTATAGCGTGTATCCAAATGCCAAAGCGGGGCACCTAAGTCAATTCAAAGTGTTATTGGGGGATAAGATATTGGAGGCTAGCAAAAAGATTGAGACTGATGTCGATAATATAAAATTGGTTACAGGTTCCCTAACAGTAGAAACACTACGGAAACCTGGTATGGAATGGTCATCAGACCTAAATAAATACACGAATACGACGAAATCCGGAGTTAATATGGTTAAGCTCCCGGTTAGGTTCTTAAAGATTAATAAGGACATTGCCATTTGGAGCGCTCCTATCGAGCTTTTTTGTGAAGTATCTAATGAAGTCCGAAGCCGCTCCCCTTTCCCATTTACCTTTTATTTCGGATACACTAATGGCTGGTTTGGTTATATGCCCACCGCATCAGCATGGCCCCATGGCGGATACGAAGTGGAAAAGGTTTCACCTTTTACATCTTCTGCTGCAGGGGATCTCACAGAGTCGGTTGTTAGTTATTTACAGGGAGAAATGCAGACCGAGCAATCACCTGTTAGAACTAAGCCAAAGAAAAAAGGAAAAAGATAACCCATTATAAACAGCACTGATTAAGTAAAGAGTTGTTTTAGGACAAATTATTAATAGATAATTAACCATTAACATTAAATAATATTTGAAATGTATTACGACGCTATTTTAAAAAAATTATTTTATCATTTTTTTTTCATCATTTCGATGATAAGCATTTCATCTTGTGAAAATAAGACGGGAACGGACTCAATGGCGGTGGAAGCAAAAGATGCACTTTCAACCTACCAGATTACTGATGGTTTTAAGATCGAGATGATTGCTTCCGAGCCTTTGATCTCTGATCCCGTTGATATGATGATAGATGAATATGGACGTATGTATGTGGTTGAGATGCACGGATATCCCCTTGACAGAAGTGGTACTGGTAAAATAATACTTCTCGCTGATTCGAATGGAGACGGAATTATGGATAACAGAACAGTTTTTGCCGAAGATCTTGAACTTCCTAATAGTATTATGAGATGGAAAAAAGGTGTGTTAGTTACAGATGCCCCTAATGTTCTGTATCTCGAAGACACGAATGGCGATGGGCAAGCAAATATCAGGGATACAGTACTTACGGGTTTTGCTTTGTCCAATCCGCAACATAATGTAAACAATCCCATATATGGACTGGATAATTGGATTTACCTGGCACACGAGGGATCCGTATCCACACAAAAATACAAGGAAGAGTTTGGGGATGAAGGTTCAGAAATTATTTTTCCATCTTCATCTGGTAGTGCTAGTTTACCAAGGAATGCCAATGGACTTTCTGTTCGCTTTCGACCTGATCAAAAACAAATTGAAATGACGTCAAGTCGTTCCCAGTTTGGCCATACTTTTGACGAGTGGGGACATTGGTTTGGCAACAACAATTCCAATCAGGGATACCAGGAAGTCATAGCAAACCGCTATTTTAAAAGAAACTCGGCGTTGCCAATTTCTGATGCCGTGCAAGATATGTCCGATCATTTGAATGCGCCAGAGGTATTTCCTACCACTATACATCCTGATCGCCAATTGCTGTCAGGGGTTGGGGTGATGACTGCGGGGAGTGGTCTTACCGCTTACCTGGGTGGGGAATTTCCAGCACCCTATAATGAAAATGTGACCTTTATAGCAGAGCCAGTATATAACCTGGTCCATGTTGATGTGCTTGAAGATAGCGGAACGAGCTTTACTGCGAGCCGTATCCTCGAACAGAAAGAATTCCTTTCCTCGACCGATGCCTGGGCGAGGCCCGTAAACTTTTATATAGGCCCGGATGGTGCACTCTACGTCTTAGATTATTACAGAAAGGTTATTGAATCCCCCGAATGGATGTCCGATGAAGCAATCGCAGCAGGAGGCCTGTATGCCGGTTCCGATAAGGGCCGCATCTTTCGTATTACTCCGACAGACGCCAAACCTGCTGAATGGACAAAAGGGTTAAAGCTAGGTGATGCAAGCGATAACGAACTGATCGAGAATCTTGCCAATAAAAATAATTGGTGGAGGCTCAATGCCCAGCGACTTCTGGTTGATCGAAATAATAAGAAATCAATTCCAGGGTTAATCAGAATGGCAAAAAATACATCCTCCGACGTCGGTCGTCTTCATGCGCTCTGGACATTGGAGGGGATGGGCGCTCTCGATCCATCTGTTATCATTGAAGCATTAAAAGATCAGGTGGCAGGAATCAGGGAAAACGCCATTCGTTTAGCCGAACTTCATCTGTCATCCGCACCTCAGTTAACCGATGCGTTGTTTAGCTTACAAACTGATCCTGATCCGAAAGTAAGGTTTCAATTATTGTTAACACTGGGGTTTGTAAATACACCCCAGGCTGTAGAAGCCCGAACAAAATTGTTGTTTGCAGATATTAACGATAAATGGGTGCAGATCGCAGCGCTATCTGCCGGTTCGGAAACTTCATCTTTATTGAATGTAGTACTTGAAAGATTTCGTTCTGAAATACCCGCCTACTCGTCCCTGGTCCAACGACTTACATCTATGATAGGGATTACCGGAGATGCTGACAATATTTACCCCTTAATTCAAAAAGCAACGACGACCGATGATAAAAATATAAATAGTCATGTCGCCATTCTTGAAGGATTATCTAGGGGACTAAAGAACAGGAAATCACCATTGATGATTCCTCCGAATCTTCAAAAGAGGTTGGTGCGGACATTCTTTGAAAACAATTCATCCCAAATACGAAATGCTTCATATCACGTATTAAAAGTAAGAGGAATATCAGAGGAACCGTTGAAGGACCAGTCCATAGAGAAAGCACTTTTGATTACAAAAGATACTACCCAGAAAGCGGATAGAAGGGCAGACGCCATCGATTTTCTCTCTCTGGGCGATCCCTCCTCTTACGCACCACTTCTTAAAAAGTTACTTGTTCCCCAAGAGCCATCCGTAGTGCAATTAGCAGCTGTGCGAACGCTTGACTTAGTGCCAGGTACTACTGTGAGTCAATATATCATTCAACAATGGCCGGAACTTACTCCTGAAATAAGGGATGAGGCAATAGTAACTTTTCTGGGCAAACCAGAGCGGGTCGATTTGTTACTAACAGCTATGGAACAAGGTCTGATCTTACCAAACAGCGTTAGCTTTAACAGCAGTGTAGGACTAATGATGCAAACTGATCCAAAATTTCGCAATCGAGCGAGAGCGATTTTTACACGGAGTAAGGAAGAGGGTAAAAAGGTAAATGAAAAGTACCAACAAGCCCTTAAATTAACCGGAGATCCACTGCATGGCAGAACAGTATATGCACAGAGTTGTGTAATTTGCCACCAGGTAAGGGGAAAAATCGGCCTTGCTATCGGTCCTGATCTTGGAACAGTACATAATTGGACGAAGGAAGATATCATGGCCAATATACTTGATCCTAATATGTCAATATCAGCTGGCTTTGATCTTTGGAATGTTGAATTGAATACGGGCGAATCTGTTCAAGGCATTATTAAAAGTGAAACCCCCACTGCCATTACACTGGTTAACAGCGGAAAACCGGACAGAACAATTAACCGTCAGGAAATAAAAACTTTGAAAACGGCAAATGTTTCAGCTATGCCTTCAGGTTTGGAAAAAAATATAGATCAACAACAAATGGCAGATCTATTGGCTTATATACGAGAGGTAAAATAATTATTATTATTTTATTAATAACATAAACAATTAAATCCAATGACTACATATTCAAATAGATCCAATAATCAAAATTTAATTAACTATTCAAAAGAGCATAAAAAGAATTTTATTAGCTTCTTGTTTCTTATTTTTTTCTTTTTTATTTCATTCCCGGCGGTTAGTACTGCATTACTCCAGAATGAATTGATTCGTTCGGAATCTGATGGCTCGTTGCGTTTAAGTGCTGAAAAAGGAAAACCAATAGGCCCGGATATCGGGTATATGCCGGAATGGAAAGCCTTCGGCATGTGGACATCGGAAGACAGAGTAGAATGGAAAGTTGCAGTGAATAAAAGCGGGACATATGATGTCTTTCTGGAGTGGTCTGTTTCAGATGAAGAGGCGGGAAAACCTTTTGTTTTCGTGGCAGGTAACAGGGAACTGAAAAATAAAATAGGTAAAACTGGCTCGTGGGAGACTTATAAAACGACAAAAATTGGACGCATTCATTTATCAGTAGGAGAACAGGTAATGACTTTCAAACCAGACTCTAAATTTGAAGGTGCTCTTTTAGATTTGAGAGAAGTGAAATTGGTCCCAGTCAGTACTAAACTTTTGGGACAGAACCATTCATCAGGTTCTAGCTTTAAGGCAGCCGTTGTGAAAAAGAACATTACCCCGACGGACTCTCAATACCTTCTTGGCTATGGTGAACGAAAATCAACGGGAGTTCACGACAGTATATTCCATCGCATTGTAGCAATGGATGATGGCACAACCCAATTTTATATCATATCGACAGATGTTTGTTTATTTTCACCATCCGAATACGATAAGGTTACTGCAAAGCTTCAAGAACAATATGGGATTGATCCATTAAATGTTTGGTGGTCAGTTACACATGGACACTCTGCCCCTGAAGTTGGCGTACCCGGGATATATGGTACTTACATGGGAGAACGGATTCAGCATGAAATCGATCCAGCTTATACCGCCATGGTGGAACAAAAATTAATTGATGGGATTTTGGAAGCGCGTCAAAATCTTGCACCTGCAAAACTAGGTGTAGGCTGGGGATTTTCCCGCGCTAATATCAACCGTCGCGCTATAGATGTGGATGGCAAAGCTTCTCTTGGTTTGAACCCAGATGGACCTGTGGATCGCCGCATTGGCCTGTTGCGACTAAATAAAGAAAATGGGGAAATACTGGCTTTAATATCCAATTATGCTATGCACGGTACGGTATTGGGGGGGGAGAACCTACAGATTGGTGGAGATGCCCCTGGGATTGTCTCGGAATATGTTGAACAAGAAATTGGGGCTCCAATGCTGTTTATTAATGGAGCAGCAGGTAATATCGCTCCGATCTATAGCGTGTATCCTAATCCAAAATCAGGTCATTTGGGGCAGTTCCGAGTGCTGTTGGGAGATAGGATACTTGAGGCGAATCGCAGCATTTCTTCCACAACTAATGAGGTGGAATTGAATTCCGGGGCGCTGACAGTAGAAACCTTGAGGAAGCCAGGCTTGGAATGGCCATCGGATCTCGGAGGATACACACGTACTACGGATGATGGAAAAAAAATGGTACAGCTTCCTGTTCGTTTCCTGACGATTAATGATGATGTGGCTATATGGAGTGCTCCCATAGAGTTATTCAACGAGATATCAAATGAAGTACGTAATCGTTCCCCGTTCCCTTACACTTTCTTTTTTGGATACACAAACGGATGGCTTGGCTACTTGCCCACTGCTGCCGCTTGGGAGCATGGTGGCTACGAAGTAGAAATAGTTTCCCCTTTTACATCCTCGGCAGGAATGAAACTATCGGAGGCGGTTCTAGGATATTTTGAAGGGAGAGGAAAAAGAAAATATACTCTATGGCAAAATAAGAATGATAATTAGGCTGCAAAGTCTTGTATGTTGATTTAGAGAATGAATTATTAATAGATGTTATACTTTTATAGTTAAAGAATATGGAATGGGCTCTTTTGTGTGAAGATAGATTTTTGTTGGCCGAAAGCCCTATATGGAGTGCGGATCGGAATAGCCTCTTTTGGGTAGATATAGAAGGAAAGACGTTGAACGAATTCGACTGGAAGAGCGGCAAACTTAAAAAGTTCTCTCTACCTCAGCGTGTGGGTTTTTTAGCAGAGGCCAGAAATGATAAACTTATTTTAGGTTTGCAAGAAGGACTGGCCTTGTTCGATTTGACCTCCCAAGAATTGAGTTGGCTGCAGGGCGTAGAAAAAGAACGGGATAATCAACGTTGCAATGATGGGAAATGTGATGCTCACGGGCGTTTGTGGTTTGGAACAATGGATTTAGAAGCGAGACCTGGAGCAGGAAATTTTTATGTATTTGATCAGCAGCAGGGGTTACGAATGAAATTAGGTGGACTTGGGATTCCAAACGGGATAACCTGGTCTTTAAATAAAGAAAAGCTTTACCTCATTGACAGCACTAGTCGAAGTATCAAAAGCTATTTATTTGATCCTTTACAGGGAAGTATAACATTTGAGAAGATTGCTGTGCAGGTGCAGGAAAAATTCGGTATGCCAGACGGAATGACCATTGACGAAGAAGGAATGCTATGGGTAGCCCACTGGGGAGGTTTTGGAGTATACCGCTGGAATCCCAATACCGGACAGTTATTATCTAAAATTGATTTGCCTGTCCCGCAGGTAAGCTCCTGTGCTTTCGGTGGGGACGCCTATGAATATCTTTTCATTACAAGCGCCAGTATACATTTAACTGATGCAGAGCAGGAAAAATATCCATTAAGCGGAAGTGTATTTGTCGTAAATCCGGGGGTCAAAGGTCTGCCCCCTAACAAATTCGGCATCAGCTAAACGATCATTGGCGTAATCCTTTTGAGCATGAACTGACTAAAAGGCGTAAGAGATATAATAGAAACATAAAAAGAACAGAAATATATGGAAGAAGTTAATTTGAGGAGCAAGGACTGGTTTGGAAGAACGGGTAAGGAAGGCTTTATTTATCGAGCCTGGATGAAAAAGCAAGGGATTCCTTCTTATGAACTGGAGGGAAAGCCCATCATCGGGATTTGTAATACCTGGTCTGAACTAACACCTTGCAATTCTCATTTAAGAGATTTGGCAGAGTCTGTAAAGCGGGGGATTCTGGAAGCTGGAGGTTACCCTGTGGAGTTTCCTGTAATGTCTTTAGGAGAAACTTTAATGAAGCCTACCACAATGCTTTTTCGGAATCTCGTCAGTATGGATGTGGAAGAATCTATCCGTGGAAATCCTCTGGACGGGGTGGTGCTGTTATGCGGCAGGTATGTTCTCGCGGTACATATCTAAAACAAATTGATACATAGCGGCCTGATCTGCTAACTGCTCTGTGGTAGGTGACGCGGTGCCCAATCTCACATCAAATTCGGAAATTTTGATAATTTTTCCGCTTGCGGCAAGTTTTTTAAACATTTCCACAATATTGTCCTTATTCGTATCTAAAGAGATATGCATCTGGGTGCCTATTCCGTCAACGGTAGCACCTTGACTTTCAATATATTGAACATACGCTATTAAACCATCACATTTTGCTAAGCTAGATTCCAGATTATAGTCATTGATAAACAATTTATCTGTTGGGTTACCATATTGCCGTGCTAATTTAAAAGCTGTTACGGCATAATCTTCACCTAAATATTTAACCCAGTAAAAATCATCTGCGGCTTTATCTGTCACATTTCCGTCACGAAGGCTACCGCCTTCTTTCATAGGTTCGTTTACTACATCCCAAGCGGTAACTTCGCTTTTGTAATGCGTGAGCATTTTAGAAATCCAGTCTTCCATTGCACCACCTATAAGCTCGGCTTTTTCTTCGTCTGTCTTTTCTATGATTATAGGATCTGTACCTACACTTACTTCTCCATTTGTCAATACGATATCATCTATATAAAAAGTGGTTGCAGATGCTCCAAAATCAAAAATGAACTTGCCGCGATCTGCAGCAGAAGGGGTAATGGTACGAACTACTTGCATCCATGTAGTTCCTACTTCAATGGCTCCAGAATAGTCAGCTGAGTAATCAGGGCTCTGTAGTTGTACTTGAATGCTGGATGCAACATCAGCTTTAATATAGAACGAAAATGTCAGTTCGGTTCCCTGCTCGAGAGGTTCGCCAAACTCATAAACTTGCTGTGCTTCATAGGACTGTGCTTCGGTGGGATTAGTTAAAACCATCGCATAACCGGTATCACCATATCCAGCGCCTTCTTTAGAGACTTCTCTGGTAGAGCTATTTCCATAACCAGACCAAGGGTCTAATGTTCCCGTTTCAAAATCACCGTTGGTAATGAGATTTACCGTTTCATTGTCTGCTGGATCCAAATCGACGACACTCAGATTATCTACATCAATAAAATAGGACACTCCCGGTAAATAACCGAGGTCAAAATTGAACTTAAAAGTGGATGCATCCGGTTTTATATCATCAACTGTAAATTTCACCTGTTGCCATTGTGAAGTGGTTTCAAAAGCTTCGGTAAAATCCCCTCCGGTATTGTACCAGTCTTTGTAAGGATACTGGTTAGTCACATTAGCGTCAAAAGAAATTCGGCCTTTGCCAGTCTGATCTGATTTAATGTAAAATGAAATTTCATGCACATGACCACTTTCCACTGAAATATCCGGTGTGGCAAGCTGTAGGTCATAAGGTTGTGATGCATCGGCGCTAGCGATAAGTTGAATGGCTTGAGAATCTCCAGATAATCCTTCATTTTCAACAATAGTAATACCATCTCCAGGATTGTTTAAACCCCATCCATTAAAACTGCCATCTTTTAAACCAGATAAATCCAAAGCATTGGGACCGCTTGAACCAGGGATTACGGTAGGAGCGATCAGGCCGTTTAGGTAATTTGCATTTTGGTTGGCATGCCATACCAAGGTATGTCCATATACATCAATTCCGCCTTCGTTTGTCAGTGCCATAAAATTATCTACGGGGCCAAAATTGATTTCGCCTTGAGCGTTAACCATCGCACCGTGCTTCATGGCATAACCTACGGTTACATCGTCAAAATTTTCATTCACAAGATTTCTATAAGCCTCGTTACTCGTATAAAAATCCATAATGATTCCTGCTCCCAGCACATAGTCTGTATAGGATTTAAGCACATCATACCTGCTGATCTTTTCCTCTAATTCTAGAGGAAGCTCAGCAGTGGTGATTTTGTCTTGATCGGCCCGGTCTTTCCACTCCATGATATCGTCTTCACAGGACGAAAAAAGTAGGGAAAACAGCGCCAAAATGGGTAATAATCTTCTATATTTCATAACTTTTTTTTAATTATATTCAAAACATACTATTGAAAATTGAACATAGCATCGTTAATTTTTTATTCAGGGAAATCGGTGAGCGTTGGGGTTTCTAAAGAAACTACCCGCCAGTTATCTGTATAGACTTTTACGGAAGTGGCAGACGAAGCAAATACGACATCGCTACTTCCTCTAGTGACATCACTTAGCTTAACATCAGTATTTTCAAAGAAAATACCGAAATTTTTGTATGTGGCGGATTCTCTATAAGCAAGTAAATCTTGAAAAGTATAATCCCCATCATCTTCAAAAAGATAAAAATCTCTAAAAGGGATGGTTACGGTTGTCCAGCCTTCGGTTTGAAAAGGCTCAATTTCGCCATCAATAATCCAAGGAACATAATTGTAAACACCACCGGCCCATTCACCGCCATTAAAGTTATTGATCAAAAGTATTTTTAAATAGCCGCTTCCTTCCCACGCTTGTGGAACATAAATATCAAATTGAAAAGCGACCTCATCAAGTGTCGTTGTGGCAGGAATAAACGGAGTAAACTGAGAACGCCAGTTTTCACTACCAGAGGTAAACACTTCTGAAAGACGATTCTTACCCGCTTCAAAAGATGCTATACTATCTGGACGGTGCGGCACATAATTACCCTGAGACACATTAATTTCGCCAATAGGGGCAGATTCTAAATTTGCCTGACGGATTGTATTACCAAATTCACCGAGCTCTCCCATCCCGTCAAAATTGAGAATAACCCCTTTCTTGAAATTAAAATAGGCCGGAGAATAAGCGCCACCATTTGTAGTCTCAATAAAAAGTGAACCACCGGTTTGTGCAACACCATCAGGCATGGTCACCGTAAGAAATTCTCCGTCTTCTTCATCATAAGTTATACCTTCTGTCACAACTACATCACCAGGAAAAGTAACGCTGCTTACCTCGGTTAAACCTGTACCGTACACCGTAATCTGTTCGCCGGGATTGGGCATTGTATTTGACACATTGGTTATGGACGGTGGGGAAGACCTTATCTCAAATGCTATCGTTGTTTCATTATTATCATTTGTTAAACGAATGGTATTACGCACGTCATCTTCTGCCTCTATAATAGGCGTGTCGCCAGAAACGCGTAATAACATAGATGTTTCTGACACATATACAGGATTGAAAGACGTTTGAAATCCGTTAATATACGCCCTTCTCAATCCGGTAAATCCAGAACCCTCAATGCGTAAAAGTTGGCCTAGACGGGCAAATTCCACCTGCCTATCAGGTACAGTAGAGTTAACATCTTCAAGATAAATGGAATCAATGGTAATCACACCACCCGTTTCATTACTGTCTTTGGAACAGGCTGTAAATGCCAGTGCAACAAACAGTATTCCCAGTAGGGACATCACAATCCCGGGCGTCTTTATTTTTTTATTATTCATATTAAATAATTTTAATTTTCTCATTTAAAACAGGTCTGTAATTCGTTCTTCGGTAAATTCATAAGGCACGGGATCATCCCTCAACAAAGGGTTTTGAACCACTTCAGATTCGGGATAAGGCAGGAAAAAATGCTTTCATCAACGACGCCTACTGCCCGTGCAGCAGGATCCTGCGTGTCATCTACAGTGACTGTATTTGTTACTTCGTCATAGGTAAAAGGAGTAATAGTACCTCTATTCTGAGCGTCTATATAATTAACAACTTCCTGTTGCTGATAATAGGATCTGCGTACCAGATCATACCAGAATTGGCCTTCCATGCACAGTTCTACCCTTCTTTCATGAAAAATATCATTAAAAGTCAGGCTTGTTTTCTCTGCCAGTCCCGCTCTAGATCGCAATGCATTCACATACATTAAAGCCGTTGCATCAGTAGTGCTTGCGTTATTGCCCAAAACAGCTTCAGCATAGTTTAGATAGATTTCGCCCAAGCGCAACATATATGTATTTAAGCCTGAATTTTGTTTTGTGATATCCGGATTGTCACTATTTGATCCTACAACACCTTTTTTCACATTTACATAAGTATTTTCATGATCTACGGTATAACCTCCTGTTGCCTGGCTTATTTCAGGATAAAAATCTCCATCTGCCATCCAGGTATTTTTACGGCGCGTATCGTTTGTCTCATATTCCTTTAATACATCATAAGAAGCTCGGGTATAGTAGCCATAGGCTGCATCATCACCCGTAATTTCTGATCCCAGTGCAAAGAATGCCTGATGTGGATTGTTTACTCCATATTCCCCATTGGGAACCCATTGTAGGGCAAACATAGATTCTGTATTGTTGTTGTTTTCAACTTTAAACAAGTCAGCATAATCGTCTAATAGCGTATAGGGTCCTTCCTCTATCACTTTTGCGGCAGCCATTTTTGCCAAATTCAGAAGTTCCTGATTTCTGGTGCCACTATTGGGATTGTCACTAAGCCCAGCGTAAGAGAGGTAAAAGCGCGATAACATGCCGAAAGCACTATATTTTGTCACGCGTCCAGCTTGCCCAGCTTGTTCCGGTAAAAACTTTGCCGCATATTCCAGATCACGTATTGCAAATTCGTAAACATTTGCGCGCGGGCTTTTGTTTATAATAGGATTGCTTATAATCTCAGCTTGACTGGTTGTAATAATTACATCTCCCCATAAGGAAGCCAGATACCAATATGCCGTTCCCCTCATAAACCTTGCTTCGGCGATGTATGGTGCTTTCAATTCTTCATCAACCGCACTTTCGTTTATAGCTTCAATGGTATTATTAGATTGCTGAATCACGATATAAAGGGATCTCCATGCTTCTACCAAAGGTCCTGTCAGACCAGTTTCAGTTAAATCACTAAAAGGATAGACATAATCGGAAAAAGGGGCATATAAATTATACGACCGTCCATCGCCCAACCCGAAATAAAATTTATCGTTAAACGAAAACCAAACCCTGTTGTATAAAGGTGCTGTTGCTGCTCTAAAATCTTCTTCAGATTTAAAAAAGTTCTCTTTTGCTATTTGATCCTGTGGTTCTATATCCAGCTCATCACTGCAGCTGTAAAAACCGACAAATAGCATTATCGCCAGAATCCTGTATATTATTTTATTTGTATTCATAGTGCTTTATTTAAAATTTGACATTCAGGCCCAGTGTATAAATACGTGGAGATGGATAGCGACCATTATCAATACCCGTTAAAAGTGCGTCTTGATTAAGAGAACCTATTTCTGGATCGTAGCCCGAATATTTAGTAAATGTATATACGTTTTGTAAGTTGGTATAAATCTTTAGATTAAGCAGTCCGAAGCGTTCAATAAGCTCCCGAGGGAAATTATATCCAAAAGAAATATTTTGAATCCGCAAGTAAGAGCCATCTTCAAGAAAGCGATTACTATATCTAAAATTAGAGGTTGAAGCGGCAGAAGAAGCTGCAATACGAGGCATATACTTATCGCCAGCTATAATCTCAACATTCCTATAATCCGTTGGGCCATCTGGGTTGATCAATCCCAGTTGTGCATAACCAAGTGCGGTGTGAAGCAAATTGGTGTTTTCACGGGGATTTTCTAAAAAGCGTCTTTGGTAATTGACCACTTCATTACCATAGATCCCTGAAAGCTGAACATTTAGATCAAAGTTTTTATAACTAAAAGTATTGCCTATTCCATAACTAAAATCTGGCAGTGGGTTCCCAATGTAATCTCGATCCTGCTCATTGATAACCCCATCACTGTTGACATCTTCAAAAATATAATCGCCAATCCATACACCGTTTTCACCAATGGCCAATCCTTCCGGCAAGGCAGTAGGGGTAATCTGATCGTTCTCATTTCTATAGTAAAAATCTGTAGCATCTTCAAAACGCCCTATTACTTTATAGCCATAAAACTGGCCTATGGGTTTGCCAACTGCCGTTCTGGTAACTATTGTAATATCTGAGCCCTGTTGAAGCGTCCTGTTAAGGATCCCGGTTTCTGTAGCCAGTCCCAATACTTTATTTCTGTTTAAGGTAAATACAAGGTTTGTTCTCCAGGAGAAATTTTCATTATCAATATTCACGGTATTTAGAGTTAATTCTAAGCCTTTATTTTCAAGCGAACCGATATTTACGTAAGGCGCGGAAGTCGCACCCACTCCTGTGGTTCCCGAATAATCAGGATAGGGAGCGAGGAGCAATAAATCTTTAGTCTTCTTATAATATACATCTGCAATAAACTCAATACGGTTGTTGAACATGTTGAGGTCTACACCTAAATTACTTGAATACGTAGTTTCCCATTGCAAATCTGGATTGGCTGTATTTGATGCCAACAATCCGGCACCAAATGGTGTAGGGGAGGCCGCATAAATAGAGGTAAACGCATAGTTTGGCACACTCTGGTTACCCACCGCGCCATAACCCAGACGTACTTTTAAATTATTTAAGACCGTTGCAAAATTAAATAATTCACTTGCATCCATTATTTAGAGGGATTTCTATTTGGTCTTTGTCAAAAAATGTGGTTTTTAGCTCTATTTGTTTTCTTTATTGGTCGTTT
>Ga0314774_1000868_pt1 | contig 21344 bp, 19 predicted proteins | sample MetaGCBIA2018_FD_204515 | JGI IMG/M metagenome (GOLD analysis project Ga0314774, IMG submission 204515) | Cryopeg brine microbial communities from Beaufort Sea near Barrow, Alaska, United States - CBIA 2018 | ecosystem: Environmental > Aquatic > Marine > Coastal | place: USA: Alaska | collected...
TTCTTTACAATCTTCATCGGATTTGAACCGATCAGAGAACTCTAGGAGGTTTTGACCTCTGAAAATATTCATGTTATTACTATTTTTATTGACACTGAAGGTATGAATTTAAATACTGACCTCTATTCCAATATTTAAAATATCAAAATGCATCTTTAAAAATATGGTTGATCCCTAAATATTTTTAGAAAATTTTAGAAATAATTCTAGCTTTAACAGCAAAGTATGCAAAGCTGGGATTTGAAAGTTGGAATTTTAGGTTGTCCCTATTCTATTTTCTCTTCTTTTTTTCTTGTCTCTTGATTCGTGATCAATCTTTTTCTTTGCGCTCTTTGCGTCTTTTTACTTTGCGACCTTAGCGGTTAAAAAGAAACTAAGTAAAATAGCAATTCTTAATAGGCTATAAATAATCCACATTGTACTAAAACATTAGGAGCTCTATTTCTTATTTTCCAGAAGGGCCATATAAAATCCGTCGAATCCGCTTTCAGATGAAAGGATCTTTTGGTCCCTGATAAGTTTAAAGTTTTTTCCTTCTTCCCTGGCGAGGAATTTCTCTACCTGTTCCTGATTTTCTGAAGGCAGGATAGAGCACGTAGAATAGACCATTCTTCCGCCGGGTTTTACGATCCGGGAATACGTATCTAAAATTTCCGCCTGCGTTTTTTTGATTTTTTCTATAAATTCCGGTTGCAGTTTCCATTTAGCATCGGGATTCCTGCTTAAAACCCCAAGTCCGCTGCAAGGTGCATCAATTAGAACCCGATCTGCAGTTCCGTAAAGTTTCTTTACCACTTTGGTAGAATCTATTGCACGCGGATCTATGTTATGAGCCCCGGCACGTTTGGCCCGGCGTTTTAATTCCTTTAATTTATTTTCGTAAATATCTGTAGCGATTATCTGGCCTTTGTTTTCCATCAACGCGGCGATATGCAAGGTTTTTCCCCCGGCACCTGCACAAGTGTCTACCACCCGCATTCCCGGTTGAACTTCCAAATATTTTGCTACTAGTTGAGAAGAGGCATCCTGAACTTCAAAATAACCTTTGCTAAAAGCTTCGGTTTTAAAAACATTGGTCCTTTCCACCAATTGCAATGCATCCGGAAAGCCTTTTATAGGCTCGGTAGCAATATTTTCATCTTTTAGGATGCTGCGCAATTTATCTTTTGTGGTCTTTAAGGTATTTGTCCTTAAAACTACGGGAGCCTGTTCGTTTAAAGCGTGGATCTCTTTTTCCCAGATTTTTTCGCCCAATTCCTTAACGCCCATTTGATCCATCCAATCTGGAACAGATTCACGGTATTTTCTTATTTTGCTAAGTTCATCAAATTTTCCCTTGATCCTTCTTGTTGGAGTTGGTTCAATTTGTTTCCAGTCCGGCAGGGTAATTCCACGTAAAATTGCCCAAACGGCAAAAACGCGGAATAAATTCTCACGGGAATAAGGAGCCTTTACATCGGCTATTTCAGAATAAAGACGTTTCCATCTTACTATTTCGTAAGTAGTTTCAGCAATAAAACCGCGGTCGCGGGCACCCCAACGCTTGTCACGTTTAAGCGTTCTTGCAATGACTTTGTCGGCATATTGATCTTCATTGAATATTTCAGAGAGAGCATCGATTACAGCAAAGACTAAATTTCGGTATAAGCGCATAGTATATTTTTAAAGTTGCAAAGGTACTCAAATTTGCCGCCGAATATTTTATATTTGTTTCAAATTTTTAGGATGAAAACTTTACTCTATTTACCAATATTATTGCTCTTTGGATGTGGTTCAAAAGAAAAGCAACCGGAGCGCGTATATTTTACCCAGGTTGAAATTCAAAGCCTTATGGAAGATTCCGTGAGCGTTCGCGCAATTGAAATTATGGGAAATAATTTGGCTTTTGCTGCTGACAATGGAGTTTACGGACTTTATGATTCCGGAGCAGGGGTTATGAAGACCAATGTTCAAAAATATGATTCCATCCTACCTGAATTCAGGGCAGTGGCCGGTACTTCCACTGATTTTTTTATGCTAAGTGTCGGTAATCCCGCGCTTTTGTATAAAACCGGAAATTCCGGAAATATGGAACTGGTTTATAAGGAAGAACACGAAAAGGTGTTTTATGATGCAATGACTTTTTGGAACGATAAAGAGGGAATAGCGATGGGAGATCCAACCGGAAATTGCCTTTCCATCCTAATAACAAGGGACGGCGGAGAAAGTTGGAAAAAATTGAGTTGTGATGTCTTGCCCGAAGTGGGTGAGGGGGAAGCGGCATTTGCGGCCAGTAATTCCAATATTTCGGTAATAGGGGATAAGACCTGGATCCTTTCCGGTGGGATGAGATCCAGGGTTTTTTACTCCCCGGACAAAGGGGAAAACTGGCAGGTTTTTGATACACCCTTAGTAAAAGGAACTGAAACTACCGGCGGTTACAGTATGGATTTTTACGATGAAAACAACGGGATCATTATTGGCGGGGATTTCACCAAACCTGAAGCAAATGTGGCAAACAAAGCAATTACGGTTGACGGTGGAAAAACATGGACATTGGTGGGTGATGGCAAAGATCCCGGATATAAAAGCAGTGTGCGTTATGTTCCCAATGGAGATTCCCGGGAAATTGTAGCGGTAGGAATTAAGGGAATTTCATATTCTAAGGACGCAGGTGATACCTGGAAAAACCTTTCAGATGAAGAGTTTCATACCATTCGGTTTTTAAATGATTCTACAGCTTATGCAGCAGGAACGAACCGGATCGCTAAATTGAAGTTTAAGTGAAGTTAGAAATTAGAAGTACTAAGTTAGAAAATGGTGTAAATATTGAATTCTGAATTTTGAATAATTGTTTCACATTGCAATTATTTAATGACAAAAATTCCAAATATTTTTGTTAAAATTTATCGGTCGTGATATATAATTATGCGTTTTTAGATTAACTTGACAATAATATATTTAATTTGTCAATGAACCGAAAAATCAATTCAATGGCCATTATAGGTAGCGGTGCTACCACAGTGTTTCTGTTGAGACACCTTTACAATCACATCAACATTATAAAAAGTGATATTCAAAGAATTTCAATTTTTGAAAAGGACACTATTTTAGGAATGGGAATGCCTTATAATCCGCGCACAACGGACCGATATAATCTGGCCAACATTTCCTCGGAGGAGATACCTAAATTGAACGAGACCTTTGCAGAATGGTTGGGAAATCAAAAAAAGAAGGTGTTGGATGAATTTGATATCTCCAAAACCGAAGTCAGCAAATCTGAGGTTTATAGTCGATTGGCATTAGGAGCGTATTTTCGTTCACAATACGAATTTTATGTGGAAAGAATAAAAAACTCTGGAATTGATCTTGAAGAATTTCCATCGGAAGAGATTGTTGACTTACAGCCGCAAGAAAGAGGTTACAAAATAATATCCAAATCTGGAAATTCTTTTAAAACGAATAAAGTAATAATCGCCACTGGACATGTTTGGAAAGAGGAGGATAATTTAAAAAGAAATTTTTTTGCTTCGCCATGGCCTATTTCGAAGATTATTCCAGACGTAGGAAAGGTTTATGACCATCCTATAGGCATTTTAGGTGCATCCTTAAGTGCTTTTGATGTAGTTTCATCTCTTTCACATCGTCATGGAAAATTTATTACCAGGAATGGTCAGGTCGTTTTTGAGCCATTTGAAGGCACCGAAAACTTTATGCTCATCTTGCATGATGCAAATGGTTGGCTACCCCACTTGCAATATGAACAGGCGGAACCTATGCGTCAAATCTACCGGCATATAGATAGAAATGGCTTGATGGAACTCTTGGACGAGCATGGATACCTCCGAATAAATACATTTTTTGACATTATTTGTAAACCCGCACTTCAAAAAGCCTTGCGTAAGGATAATTTGAATTCTCTGGCCGAATTGTTAGATCATTCTGAATTTGGAATGGAAAAATTCGTAGAGCGAATGTCGGAAAGGCATGAGTATAAGAATGCTTTTGAAGGTATGAGAGCAGAGATGGTGGAAGCAAAGAATTCGGTTCAAAATGGTAAACCCATACACTGGAAAGAAGTTATCGATGATTTAATGTACTGTTTAAATTACCATTCAGAACTTATGCCAGCAGAAGACCACCTGTTTTTTCATAAAGTGGTAATGCCTTTTCTAATGAATGTTATTGCAGCTTTACCATTGAGTTCCGGGAAAATATTGCTCGCCCTTTATGACGCGGGTAAATTAAAACTCCGGAGTGGGTTAGTGAAAATTGTAAAAAATCAACCTTCAAAATACCTGACTAGAATAGAGTTGACTAATGGGGATAAATCCCAAAATTATGACTACAAAATGTTTATTTCTTGTGAAGGTCAGAAAAATATAGGACTGGAAGATTATCCTTTTCCTTCCTTAATAAAAAGGGGAATGGTTCGTCCGGCAAGGGCATTAATAAAGAATAAAACGGACTTTAATAAAATTTCTGAAGTTGATAAAAGTCGATTATTGAAAGAGGGTAAAAATCAGTTTTATCTTACGGGTGGTATCGATATTGATGCGGCATACAGAATTATAAATAGGAAAGGCAATGCTAATGAGGAAATTTATGATGTCTCCTTTACCCATAGTTCCGGGGTCCGACCATATTCATATGGTTTACAAGCATGTAGCGCAACCACCGAAATTATGGTCGAAAGTTGGGTCAATTCTATTAAAACAGGAGGACAAGCGCAAGGGGAATTAACTGAGGTTACAAAGGTGTATCGGGATAATCCTAACCTTTAGAACGAAATTGCAATATTTTGACCTCCCCTTTTTTAAAGTGGGGAGGTTAGAAGTTAGAAATTAGAAGTTTTTTGGTCTCAAATATCAAATCTCAAATCTTATTTCTTATTCCGGTCACCCCCTTTTCTGGCGTGGTATTCTCTTATCAGTTTTTTATTAAAATCGGATTCAAGTTTGTGAATTTTAATAATTTCCCTTGCCGACATAATTTTTTTTAGATTGGTGTAAAGCTCTTTTTTAACGGTGTATTCTTCCTTTTCTATATTCAGAAATTCCGTTAACATTTTTTCAGCTTCAGCTTCGGTAATATTTTCAATATTTTCTGATTGGAAATGCTCTTTTTTATGAAGATCCATTTTGGCACGTTCATATTGGTTGTAAACAGGCCAGAATTTTTCGGCTAGTTTAGCGTCCATATTTAATTCTTGAGTGATATAGGCCACCTTCATGGCTTTTATGCGCTCCCTGTGTTGCTGTCTGTCTTTGCTTTCTTGAGCTTGCATTGTGAAAACAAATAAGAACATCGAAAAAAGTACAAGTATCTTCTTCATAATAAATTAATATAAAATTAAAGATGGATTTTCAACATGGTCAATAATATAATCAAAAACATCCTCATCACTAAGAGCGGTGGTGCTTAAATCTTCCAACACATAATCTTCCTCAAATATAAAAGTAGTGATTTCGTTAAAATTTAAATCGATGTTTTCCCCGTCAATATATTCTTCCAGAACTGAAATATACTCTGAATCCAATGAATTTACCGGGTTCGGCTTTAAAAGCAATGTTGAAATAATTCCTATAAACACGGCAGCAATACCTGCAGCAGCGTAGAATTGCTTTTTCCTGAATAAGGAAATTACCATTCCCCTTGGTTCCGGACGCTCCACTTTTGCCAGGACCTGCTCCTCCAAACCATCAAAATAGTTTTCCGGGATTGTAAATCCTGATTTTTCTCTGGATTGTTTCAATGTGGACTGTTCACTGGAAACAGAACGCATCATTTTAGCTTCGAAATCCTCAAAATAGTCATTTGGGACTTTGAAGCCAGATTTGAAATGCGTTGCTAATTTATTCTTTTTCATTATGATTGTTTGACTCTTTTTTATCACAAAGGTTTAATTACCTTTTAAATAATCCTTTATTTTTTTCGCTGCGATATGATATGAGGCTTTAAGCGCGCCTTCACTGGTGCCTAAAATTTCGGCTATTTCACGGTATTTTAATTCCTCAAAATACTTCATATTAAAAACTTGTTGTTGTTTTTGAGGAAGGGTGGCAATTGCTTTTTGCAACTTTAGCTGAATTTGATCTCCTTCAAAATAAACATCGCTTTCAATATTTTCAATCAACTTGTTTTGAAGTTCTTCTGAAGTAAGCTGCAATCTTTTGGCCTTCTGGGTTAAAAACGTTAAAGCTTCATTGGTAGCAATGCGATACATCCAGGAATAGAGCAAACTATCCCCATTAAATTTATCTATATTTTTATAAACTTTTATAAATGTATTTTGAAGAATATCATCGGTGTCATCATGGTCTTTGGTCAGGTTACGGATGTGCCAGTACAAACGCTCCTTATAACACGAAACAAGTTCCTTAAATGCCTCATGCCGCATTTTTGGATCTCGCAGTTTTCTTAATAATAAGGCATCCTCCTTTTTTTTCAATGATAAAATTTGTTAGGGGTTAAAGTTATTGAAAAGTTTCAGACTTTTACAAATTTCAAAAAATCTATATTTTGTAGGAAATTTGGGGAGATTTTGTAGGAATTAAAAAATTGTATTCCGATGAAATGCACGATATGTAGATTAAATACATATTTTTATTTGGAGAATCCAATTATTATATTATATTTGATAAAGCAATTCGATTTAATCTTTTTTTGCCCCAACAAACAAGTTGAATTTTAGCTTTATTTCCATCTTCCCCAACGTGGAGATAATTTAAAAAATGGATGAACCTACTTCATCCATTTTTTTGTGTGAATTTTTGAACCTGCAGGATTCAAAAAGCCAATTCCCCAAGCTCTCAAACCAGCAAAACCTTAATATCTTCTTAAATTGATTCATATCCCGTTAAACTATCCTAAAGGATACAACCTTAGACAATACCCCACTTGCTATATCGTTTTTGTACCTATAATTTAATAGTAATATGAATCGTTCGTCTAATTTAATGACGACAAAATCAATTTTATGAAGTTTAAAAATTTTTTCAACGCAGGATTAGCTGTAGTATGTTTAAGCCTTGTTTATTCCTGTTCCGAAGATGATCAGGAAACACCGGAAAATTCAGAAAGCTACAACACAAAAGTATCTATTACCGATGCGCCAATAGACAATTCAAATGTGCAGGCGGCTTTTATTACAATTTCTGAAGTTAAAGTCAACGGAAATTCTATTGAAGCTTTTCAAAAAACTACTGTAAACATAAGTAGTTTACAGAATGGCAATTCAGAATTATTGGGGAATCTCGATTTGGAAAGTGGAACTACCTCACAGATAACCCTGGTTCTGGATAATGAATCTGATGCCTCCGGAGAAGCCCCCGGAAATTACATTCTAACGGCTGATGATGAGAAGAAAGCACTTGTTGCTACCTCTGGAATCATTGAAATCACCGATAATTTGGAGATACAGGCAGTAGAAAACAATGAAATAGTATTAGATTTCGATTTGAGAAAAGCAATTGTTGAAGATCAAAGTAGCGGAGAGTATAAATTTGTAAGTGAAACTGAACTTGGAAACAGCATAAGAGCTGTAAATTCTCTTGAAACAGGAATCATCTCCGGGTCTGTATCAAATATGAATAGCAGTGACGCCGAAACTATGGTTGCATTTGCCTATAAAAAAGGAACTTATACCGAATCTGAGGCAGGAAGTGAAAATAATGTCGGGTTTTCCAATGCGGTCAGCAGTTCATCTGTGACTAAAGCTGATGGTGATTTTGAACTTCACTTTATTGAAGCAGGGGAGTACGAACTTCATTTTGCTTCTTTTTCTGACACAAACAGCGATGGTAGCATGGAATTTGAGGGTATGCTGGATGCTAGTTCTGCTACAGCAATAGATTTACAGGAATTTTCTGTAGAAGCTAATGCTGAAATTGCCGTAGAGGTGGTTCTTGCCGGATTATTGGGTCTGTAAAAATATTGTGAATTAGATATAAAAAAAACAGGTTGTCCTTTTATATGGACAGCCTGTTTTTTTGTGTGGAAAATTCAAAATTCAAAATTCAAAATTCAAAATCTAACAGGTTTTTAAAACCTCGTATGTTTAGTTTTAAAAACCTGTTAGATTTTATTGAGTTTAAAATGTTATGTTTATTCAAAAGACTGCATATCTACCAATTTTCTGTAAATACCGTTTTGGCTCAATAAATTGTCGTGTTTTCCTTGTTCCACTATTTCTCCCTGATGTATTACCACGATCAGATCGGCATTTTGGATGGTAGAAAGCCGGTGTGCGATAATTATTGAAGTTCTGTTCATCATCATATTTTCCAGGGCTTTTTGCACTAATTTCTCGCTTTCGGTATCCAGGGCAGATGTTGCCTCATCCAATATCATTATGGGAGGATTTTTTAATACAGCACGGGCAATAGAAAGGCGCTGTTTTTGTCCTCCACTCAGTTTGTTTCCACTGTCGCCTATATTTGTTTCCAGGCCAAGCGGTAAATTTTTCACAAATTCCCAGGCGTTGGCAATCTTAAGTGCATCGATAATTTCATCTTCGGTAGCATCGCTTTTTCCCAGGGATACATTGTTTTTTATGGTGTCGTTAAACAGGATGGAATCCTGTGTCACCAATCCCATCAACCCGCGCAGGGAATGTTTGGTGATTTGGCGAATATTAATTCCGTCAATTTTAATGCTTCCCTGGTTTACATCATAAAACCGGGTCACCAGATTTGCAATGGTGGATTTTCCGCTCCCGGATTGCCCAACCAAGGCTACGGTACTTCCTTTAGGGACATTTAAACTGAAGTTTTTAAGCACCAGTTCATCTTCGTATTTAAAATTGATGTTTTCAATCTCAACGGCCTTTTTAAACTCAGATAATGTAACAGCATCCGGAGCATCAATTATCGTGGAAGGGGTTTCCAATACGTCCATGATCCTCTCGGCTGCGGCATTTCCTCTTTTAACGCTATAGGAGGCCTTGGAGATTTGCTTTGCCGGAGTTAAAATGTTATAAGCCAGTCCCAAAAATGCAATAAAGGAGGCTGCATCTAATGTTTGATCTACCAATACCATTTTTCCGCCAAACCAAAGTATGATGACAATTACAAAGATCCCTAAAAATTCACTTGCTGGGGAAGCCAGGTTTTGACGGTTGATAAGGCTGTTTAAAATAGTATTCAATCTATTGGTAGAATCCTGGAATTTTTGTTGGAACTGTCCTTCGGCATTAAAACCCTTAATGATCTTTAAACTGGAGAGGGTCTCTTCAACAACAGATAAAAAATGACCATTTTCTTCCTGAGCCCGGCTGGATTGACTTTTGAGTTTTTTTCCGATCAGGGAGATGACAAACCCTGAAATGGGTAGGAAAACAAACACAAAAATGGTGAGTTTGGCACTCAGCATCAGCATCGCTATTATGGTAAATATTATAGTAAGCGGTTCTCTCACAATTAGCTCCAGAATAGACAAAAATGAGTTTTGAACCTCATTTACATCAGCGGTGATCCTGGAAATAGTGTCTCCTTTCTTCTTTTCCGAAAAATAGGAAATAGGCAGGGAGAGGATCTTTTTATATAAAGAGTCCCTGACATCACGAAGTACTCCGTTGCGAAGAAAAGTGATAAAAAACGCAGCTAAATAGCCGAAGAGATTCTTTAAAAAGAACAAGACAACTACGATCCCGCAAATAAATACCAGCGCTGAAACCTGGTCTTCACTCACCCGCTGGCTGATGCTGTAATTAAAGGATTCGATTGCGTAATCCTTTAATCCACCAAGGCCTTCCCAGGTTGGTTTCACATTTACACGTTCACTTTCGTCAAATAGAATATTGATAACAGGAATAAGGGCAATAAATGAAAGCGTGCTAAACAGTGCATAAAAAATGTTGCAAATAATGTTTAAAACGGCATATTGCTTATAGGGTCCTGCAAATTGTAGGATTTTTCTAAAATAAGTCATTAAGGATTGGTTATTCTACCTGTAGTTCAGATTTAATTCGTTTGATTTTTTCCTCCAGTTGTGAATTGATCTTATCAAATTCTTTAACGGAATCCAATTCTGAATTTACGCTGATGTAAAATTTAATTTTAGGCTCGGTTCCACTGGGGCGGGCAGCTATTTTGGTTCCTCCTTCGGTATAATAGATCAAGACATTGGATTTTGGCAGATCTATATTGTTTTGAGTATGATTTTGAATGTTTTTGGCAGTTGAAGCTTGGTAATCTTCAATTAAAACCACTTTTTCTCCATCAATTTCAGTTAAAGGACTTTCCCTGAAATCTATCATCATTTGGTTGATTTGCATTTCGCCGTCCATTCCTTTTTTTACCAGGGAGATCAATTCCTCGCGATACAATCCGTGTTCGGTATAAATTTCAAGCAGTTTTTTGTAAAACGAACTTCCATTTTCCTTCATTTGGGCTGCAATTTCACAAGCGAGAAGGGTAGAAGTGGCTGCATCCTTATCGCGAACAAAATCGCCTACCATATAGCCGAAACTTTCTTCGCCACCTCCAACAAAATTCAGTTCTGGATGGTCTTTAATAAGTTTCGCGATCCATTTAAACCCGGTAAGGACCTCGTAATATTGAGCTCCGTAACTTTCGGAAATATTCTTCAGTATTGGGGTTGAAACTATTGTTGAAGCCACAAAGGAATCATTGTCCAATTTCCCCTGTTTTTTCCACTGCTCCAATAAAAACCAGGTCATTACAACCATAGTTTGGTTTCCGTTAAGCAGGATCATATTATTGTTCAAATCCCTTACAGCTACGCCCAACCGGTCTCCATCGGGATCTGTCCCGATCACGATCTCTGCATTTTTTTCTTCGGCTAATTTCAAAGCCATTTCCAAAGCTTCCGGTTCCTCCGGATTTGGAGATTTTACAGTGGGGAAGTTTCCATTTGGTTCAGCTTGTTCTTTCACCAAGAAAACATTTGTATAACCTGCTTTTTCAAGCACCTGCGGATTTACGGTAGAAGCAGTTCCGTGAAGGGAAGTAAAGACAATTTTAAGATTTTCTTTTGCTGGTACTGAAGTGTCAAAACTTCCGTTTTCAACCGATGCTTCAATAAAAGCATTGTCAACTTCAGAATCTATAATTTCGATTAAATTTTTATTTGCTTCAAATTTGATCTCAGAATAATCCAGATTTTCTATCTCTTCAATGATATTGCTGTCCTGCGGCGGGACCAATTGTCCGCCATCCTGCCAATATACTTTGTATCCATTGTATTCAGGTGGATTGTGGCTTGCGGTTAAAACAATTCCGCAGTGACAATTTAAGTGTTTCACGGCAAAAGAAAGCTCGGGTGTAGATCTTAGATCAGAAAACAAAAATACTTTTACGCCGTTGGCTGAGAACACATCGGCAACAACTTGTGCCAGTTGTTTGCTGTTATTTCTGCAATCAAAAGCGATTACTGCTTTTAATTCTTCTCCCTTAAATTCCTTTTTGAGATAGTTGGAAATTCCCTGGGTATTTTTCCCCAAGGTGTATTTGTTGATACGGTTTGGACCAACGCCCATAATACCCCGCATTCCCCCAGTCCCAAAAGTCGCGTTTTTATAAAAACTTTCTTCTAGTTCAACGGGACTATCGTTTATTAAATCGGCAACTTTCTGTTGGGTTTCTTTATCAAAAGTATCAGAAAGCCAGGCATTGGCTTTGGCAAGAATTTCGGGTTTCATCTGTGACATAGGATATTATTTGAAAGCAAAAATAAGGATTAATGCGGTAAGTGGTTAATTAATCCCAATAGTTTTGTTTATCAAATATTGTTCTTTCTCTCTTTTGCTCCTTAAAATAAGTTCGCCAAGGAATCCGGCCAGGAAAAACTGCGTTCCTATTACCATTAATATCAGAGCTATATAAAACCAGGGATTGTTGGTTACCAGTATATTAGGCAATTGGTGATACATTTTATAAAGTTTGGAAGAGCCGATCCAGGCGGCGGCGATAAACCCAAAAAAGAACATTAAAACCCCTAAAGCGCCAAAAAGGTGCATTGGCCTCTTTCCAAATTTGGATAAGAACCAGATACTGAGTAAATCTAAAAATCCATTGATAAAACGCTCCATACCGTACTTGGTTTTGCCATACTTACGCGCCTGGTGCATCACTACTTTTTCGGTAATTTTATTGAAGCCGGCATTTTTGGCCAAAACCGGTATATAACGGTGCATTTCACCATAAACATCAATGTTTTTGACCACTTTCCTGCGATAGGCTTTCAGGCCGCAGTTAAAGTCGTGCAATTTGAGCCCTGAAGTTTTACGGGCTGCTGCATTGAATAATTTTGAAGGCAGATTCTTGGTTAGGACTGAATCATAGCGTTTCTTTTTCCAACCTGAAACCAGATCGTATCCTTCATCTTTGATGAGATTGTATAACTGGGGAATTTCTTCCGGATTATCCTGTAGATCGGCATCCATGGTAATAACTACCTTGCCCCGGGCTTTTAGGAATCCTGCATGCAAGGCCTGGGATTTTCCGTAATTCCGATTGAATTTGATCCCTTTTACCGATGGATCTTTTTTTGCCAGGGCAGTGATGGTCTTCCAGGATTTATCGGTACTGCCATCATCTATAAATATAATTTCATAAGAATAGGAATTGGATTGCATCACCGATGCAATCCAATTGTACAATTCTGTTAAAGATTCCTCCTCATTCAGTAGGGGAATTATTATGGATAGTTGCATTAAATTTTATTTAGTATCTATGCTACTTCAGATGGATGCTTATTTTTCATGATCAAACCAGCTATTAAGGAGATTAAAAGGCCAAAAAACAAGTTACCTATTAAGGAGAATGCCATGATCATCCAGGGAGTACTAAATTTGGCGCTCATTTCCATCATTTTATCCATTTGGGCCTGGGTGAGATCCGGATTGGATACCATCATTTTTTCCCGGCTCATTTCCATTACCTGGGACATGTATTCGGGTTCTATATAATTCATAAGGAGATAAGACCAGATAGCAGTAATAATTCCGCCTATTACAGCAATTCCAATACCAACCTTTAAAGCGTCCCCTAAGTTGAGGAACCCGCTGTTTTCAGATTTGAAAGCGTTGATCCCAAAGGAAATTACGCCAATCAATATTAAAAACCCGACTGCGGTGTAAATCAAACTTGGATCGATGTAGGCATTAGTAACATACATTACAACTCCGAGAATTACAGAAAGAATTCCCAATAGTATCCCGTAATTAAGGACGAACTTTTTTGCTTCTACCTTTTGATTTTCCATATTTGGTAATTTGAGTTGTTAATTTTACAGTTAGTAAACAAATATATGAAAACGTTACAAACCACGGGTTTTTAAGTTTTAATGAAATGCTTTAAAATTTAAGCCGAAATTTGTTTGTGGTTTACTAAAATTGATTAAATTTGCCACTCGAAAAACGAACAGCATTTTAAAGAATAAAGAGATGAAGCAAGGAATCCATCCGGAGAATTATAGATTTGTAGCATTTAAAGACATGTCCAACGAGGAAGTTTTTATTACCAAATCTACCGCAAATACAAAAGAAACTATTGAAGTTGAAGGAACTGAATATCCATTGGTAAAACTTGAGATATCCAGAACTTCTCACCCATTTTACACCGGGAAATCCAAATTATTGGATACAGCGGGTAGAATTGATAAATTCAAAAACAAATACGCTAAATTCAAGAAGTAATTCTCGATTTAACAGAATAATAAAAAAGCCTTCAGAAATGAAGGCTTTTTTTGTTCTTCACATCCCGGATGAGAGTTTTGTTTCCAAAAAAGCGATAATAAAAGCTTCTTTTTTTGCAAAATATTGCTATCGGCAATTTTTATTGAATGATTTTTTGGAATATTATTAATTGATAATGGTTTATTGAGGATATAATTGAATTCAATATTCCTTGTATCTTTAGCCTTTTAAATTTCAAGCCTATGAATTATATTTTATTTGATGGAGCAGCAAGGAATCAATTGTTACCATTCACTTATACCAGGCCCGTTGCCGATATAAGGATTGGAATTCTCACCATTCGTGAAAAATGGGAGCGAATACTTGGCACCACCACATCTACCGTTACCGAAGATTATCTTTCCCACAAATGGCCAATGGTGGAGATGCATGAAAATATAATGATTAATGCTTCTTTTTTGCCTACCCCGAAATTTTTAAGTCAAATAGAAAATCTAAAACCCAACCAGGCCATATTTCATGAGGAAGATATCGTCGCATTCTTTTCTTTTGAAGATCAGGAGGTTGATTTTAGTGCATTTACCCAATTAGAGTTGGAAGGAGATGCTTTTCAAATTGCACATACCTGGGATATATTTTCCAAAAATGGAGATGCACTCTTAGCCGATTTTGAATTATTGACAAAGAACAGGGAAAGCCAGCCTATTCCGGGTTCCAATAATGTAATTGGCCGGGAAAATATTTTTATGGAAGTAGGTGCAAATGTGGAATTTGCTACTTTAAATGCTTCGGCAGGGCCTATTTATATTGGTGCGGATGCCGAAATAATGGAAGGATGCTTAATTCGGGGGCCATTTGCCTTGTGTGAAAATTCGTCCGTAAAAATGGGGGCTAAGATATACGGGCCAACTACAGTAGGGCCTTTTTCCAGAGTAGGGGGAGAAGTCAATAATTCTGTGATATTTGGATATTCCAATAAAGGTCATGACGGGTTTTTGGGAAATTCTGTTTTGGGGGAATGGTGCAATCTTGGAGCCGATACCAATAATTCCAACTTAAAAAATAACTATGCCGAAGTCAGGTTATGGGATTATGAAACGGAAGGTTTTGCAAGGACCGGTTTGCAATTTTGCGGATTGATGATGGGCGATCACAGCAAATGTGGAATTAACACAATGTTTAACACCGGAACAGTGGTGGGAGTGAGTTCCAACATATTCGGCGCCGGATTTCTGCGCAATTTTATCCCGAGTTTTAGTTGGGGCGGCACAAATGGGATGACAACCTATAAAACGGTTAAAGCATTTGAAGTGGCTGAAATCGCCATGAATCGTAGAAAAATTGAATTTTTGGAGGAAGACAAAGCTATTCTTGAGCATATTTTTGAAGAAACCAAAAAATGGCGAAAGGATTCTTGAAATGATTTGGAAATTTGAAAATGTGTTAATTTGAAAATGTTTTTCTTTTTTAATATTAACACGTATAACTTCGTATTTCACTCACCAAGTCCCTTTTTTCTCAGCGTCCCCGAGTCTTTTTAACTTCCGTTTTCTCCCGGCCCTAAAGGGAGAAGAAGGATTCGAATTGCTCAACACAAAAATTCCAACTTCGTATTTCAAAAGTCTTTTCTCTATGTTCTATTCTCTTTTTTCTAACTTCGTACTTCTAACTTTGTTACTTCATCTTTTTTTTAATTGACATTTCTAACTTCCTATTTCACTCACCAAGTCCTTTTCAATCCGTTTAACACCAGACCTAAAAGGGGAAGAAGTATTCGAACTACTCAATATATCAAAAATTCTAACTTCGTATTTCAAAAGTCTTTCCTCTATGTTCTATTCTCTTTTTTCTAACTTCGTACTTCTAACTTCGTATCTTCAACAATAGTAAGTATCTTTGCATCCCCAAAAATTTGGTTTTTTAAAATTTATTTGGTTATGAGTATTCCTAAAAAAGTAGCATTTTATACACTGGGCTGTAAGCTCAATTTTTCTGAAACTTCAACTATCGCCCGTTCCTTTACGAACGAAGGTTTTACGAGGGTTGATTTTTCTGAAAAAGCGGATATTTATGTTATAAATACCTGTTCTGTAACCGAGAATGCCGATAAACGTTTTAAAAGCATAGTAAAACAAGCCCAAAAAGTTAATGAGGATGCATTTTTAATAGCAATTGGTTGCTACGCCCAACTTAAACCCGAAGAACTTGCCGAGGTTGATGGTGTTGATTTGGTTTTGGGCGCAACTGAAAAGTTTAAGATCACAGATTATTTGAATGATCTCACAAAAAATAATTTCACTGAAATTCATTCCTGTGAAATTGAGGAAGCCGATTTTTATGTAGGTGCTTATTCTTTTGGCGACAGGACCAGGGCTTTTTTAAAAGTTCAGGATGGCTGTGATTATAAATGTACTTATTGCACCATTCCTTTGGCTCGTGGAATTTCAAGAAGCGACAAACTGGAAAATGTTTTGAAGAATGCCGCCGAAATTTCAGCAAAGGGGATTAAGGAGATAGTACTTACAGGTGTAAATATTGGTGATTATGGCAAGGGAGAATTTGATGATAAAAACCACGAACACAGATTTCTTGATTTGGTAAAAGCTTTGGATCAGGTGGAAGGAGTTGAGCGTTTGCGGATATCTTCCATAGAACCCAATTTGCTGAAAAATGAAACTATAGATTTTGTTGCCCAGAGTAAGACTTTTGTACCTCATTTTCATATTCCGTTGCAAAGCGGCAGCAATGAGATTTTAAAGATGATGCGCCGAAGGTATAAGAGGGAGTTGTATGTTGATAGGGTAAATCATATTAAAGAAGCAATGCCTGATGCCTGTATTGGGGTAGATGTAATTGTAGGATTTCCGGGGGAAACCGATCAGCATTTCTTAGAATCTTATAATTTTTTGAATGATCTCGATATTTCCTATTTGCACGTGTTCACCTACTCTGAGCGTGAAAATACCGTGGCTGCAGAAATGCCGGGAGTGATTCCAACAAAAGTGAGAAAAAAGCGAAGCAAAATGCTTAGAGGGCTTTCTGCCAAAAAACGACGCGCTTTTTATGAAAGTCAGTTAGGATCTTTTCATACGGTCTTATTTGAAGGGGAAAATAAAGAAGGCTTTATTCACGGCTTTACAGAAAATTATGTAAAAGTAAAAACCCCGTGGAATCCGGGGTTGATAAATACAATACATCAAATTGAGCTGGTTAAAATTGACGAAGACGGTCTTGTGAGGTTTAATTATGCAAATCCTGCGTTAGCCGTTTAAATGTTTATTCCAACAGGCAGTAAATCTTTATATTTTCTGCGGTTTTTACGCATAAACCTGGCAATTTCAGGACAGGTTGGTACCACCTTGTCACTGCCTTCTTTAATAATACCTAGAAGTGCCTCTAAAAATGAGTCCAGATAACCTTCTTCTGTTAGATTTTCTGATATAATTAGCTTGGTAAGAAAAACTTTGCGCTCCTGTTGCGAATATTCCACTATTGCCAGTTCTTCGTTAATAACTGCTTCAAATTGTCTTAAAAATTCGTTATTTATAATAACTATCTCTCCCTCATTCATTGTTTTTATATTTTAATTCATTGGTATTTCAAATAAAAGAATTTTGAAAGTTTTCGGGAATTTAAAATTGATTGTTTCCGTTTCCCAAAGATCTTGGATTTTTTTGCTTTTAATTATATGTGGCTGATATTTCATTATCAAAATTTTAAAAATGCAGATAAATCTGCTGATGGATCCAAAGCCGTCAAACCTTAAGGTCGTATCATGACATTTGGACTCCAATATTTTTTAAGGCTCCCGGTAATGGAAGTGTAATAATTTTCTAATTTTACAGAGGGTAGGGCACAAGACCCTTTCCCTGACCAAAAATATCCTCGTTTAAATCCCTGAGAAGCCTAAATCGGATGTTTTTGGTATAATTTGTGTCGTTGAAGGAATAATTGGTGTTTAACCAACCCAAGTTTGCTATTCCGCGTGAACTGGAGGAATTATAAACTTTTTCCATAATTTTTTTTAATAGATCTTTTTTGTGAAAGCCAAGAAAATAACAGTAATTTTACCGACAAATTTACAATAAATCTGAAACATTTCGTGTTATATACCTGTTAAAATGCCTAATACCAAAATAAAAATCCACGTCTATTTTATGCCGGGGATGGCAGCAAACCCATTGATCTTTGAACATATTAAATTGCCAGAAGATCAATTTGAAATGCATTATCTGAAATGGATAATTCCTCTAACAAACGAAACTTTAAAGAATTATGCCCAACGGATGAACCGTTATATCAAACATGAAAACATTGTGTTAATTGGCGTATCTTTTGGTGGAGTGATAGTGCAGGAGATGGGTCATTATCTTAATTTAAGGCGATTGATCATTATATCTAGTGTGAAATGCAGGGACGAGTTGCCTCGCAGGATGCGATATGCCGGTGTTACAGGATTTATAAGACTAATCCCGACAAGTTTATTGGATTATGCAGATTATATGGAAAAGTTTGCGGTTGGCGATTATTTAAAAAAAAGAATTCCCCTTTATCGTAAATATCTATCTGTACGAAATACTAAATATATTGATTGGGCCATAAAAAATATGGTAAACTGGAAATGTGATCAACCAGTAAAAAATCTGATACATATACACGGAGACAAGGATGAGATTTTCCCTTATAAATACATCAAAGGATGTATTACTATAAAAGGTGGAACACATCTTATGATTGTCAACAGGTATAAATGGTTTAACAAATATTTGCCTGAAATTATCCTGACGGGAAAATTTCAGGCAAAATAATAACACACAAAAAAAATAAGTGATGAAAATTTTAAAAATTATTTTGATGAGTATCGGCTTTGTCGCAATTTGCGCTCTAAGCATTCAGGCCGTGCAGGAAGGGCCTTTTACGACTGAAAACGAAATTGTATCAAACGAAGTTGTGTCAAAGGTGAATCCAACAGAAGATTATAATATTCACGCCTTAAAAATGCCTGAGGATTTGAATTTAGCAGGGGAATCTGTGCCAATAGAAAACCCCGATATTTATGAGCGAATGGACCGGGAATTATTGGTGAACACCTTTTGGCAATCTAATGGCTTGTTGTTGATTAAACGGGCGCACAAATATTTTCCTGTGATTGAGCCGATTTTGAAAGAATACGGAATTCCGGATGATTTTAAATATCTGGCCGTAATAGAAAGTGGGCTGACCCAGGCGGTTTCACCTGCCGGCGCGGTAGGATTTTGGCAGATTATGGAAGGAACAGGAAAGGATTATAAACTTGAAATAAATGGTAATGTAGATGAGCGTTATAATATTGAAAAATCTACTAGAGTGGCCTGTGAATACATAATAGCGGCCAAGAAGCGTTTTGGTACCTGGACAATGGCAGCGGCTGCCTATAACGCCGGAAATACGGGCGTTTTGCGTCAATTGGAGCGACAGGAAGTTAGCAATTATTACGATTTGTTGCTGGGCGAAGAAACCGGTAGGTATGTATTTAGGATATTGGCCTTAAAAGAGATTATCAAAAACCCCCAAAAATATGGGTTTAACTTTGGAGAAGATCAATTGTATAAAAACATCCCTACTTATACCGTAAAAGTTGATACATCCGTTGAAAATTTCGCGGTTTTTGCCCAAAAATATGATATAAACTATAAGATCTTAAAATTACATAATCCCTGGTTGAGAGAAGCGAATCTGTCAAATGCAAAGGGGAAAATGTATCGTATTGAAATTCCGGAAAAGGGATATTATCAAGCAACAAAATAAATTCAAAATTCCGAATTCAAAATTTGTTCCGGATTAATTTTTATGGTTTTGAAATACCTATTGAAAGGATTTTTGGAAGATCTTGTAATATTATTCGTGCATTAGTGGCTAAATCTCAGCAATATATTTTTTAACCACGAATGCACGAATATCTTTTTTTTTCTCTATTCTAGTCTCTTTTGTTCTGGTTCTTGCCTTTTTTTCAATGTGTAGCCAAGAATACAAGAATATTTTTCTCTCTATTTTCTTTTGTCCTGCTTCTTGCCTTTTGTTTCAATGTGTAGCAAGAATACAAGAATATTTTTCTCTCTATTCTTTATTCTCTATTTTCTTTTGTCTTGCTTCTTGTCTCTTATTTCCAAGTTTACCATTAATAGACGAATATCTTTTCTTAACTCTATTCTATTTACTTTATTCTAATATCTTGCACTCCCTTAATTTAACGCAGCAGATTGCTGGCTGGTATAATTGTTTTTCCCGCTTAATAGCTGGTTGGCGATCCCGTCATAAATGGTATTGTAGTTTAAATCAAAGGATTCTTCGAAGCTTTTTCCGAAAGGATGTGTAACACCGCGTCTAATATCCAGGATTTTTTTATTCCCATCAATTAAAAATGTGGTGGGCAGGCCTAAGGAGTGCTTAAGCTGCCTTATAACATAAGAGTTGTGATTTTGCATTTCGTCCACATAAAGGATCTTAATGTTCTCATTGTAGGCTTTAGCCATCTGCCTGGTAGTTCGCTTATCGTCCCAAAATAAGATCACAAAGTCAATTTTATCATGATATTTGTTTGCCAATTCATTTAGGGCCGGGATTTCTCCTTCGGAGGCAACGCACCAAGAGGATTCAGTGATTAGATATACCGGTTTTTTGAAGTTGTAAAAGGTGATTGCTTTGTTGTTTAACTGATTAAATTTAAAGTTATTCATATAACTTCCATTTAATTTAAATTCAACTAACGAATCAAATAATTCTTCTCCTTGGTCATAATCCCTCCGCGAATATGCTTTTTTTGCTTTTTTTTCATATTTTGGCATATACAAGGATAAGGCTTCAGAAAAAAAAATCCTTTTTTCTTCTTGTTGCCCATAGATGGGGTGTGCCATATATAAGATTAAAAACAGAAGTAAAAGTCTTACCATTTATTGGAATTACACTATGTAATGCCAAGTTAGGTAAGCTAAAGTTTGTGGCGAAAACTAATCGTCAAAGGGTCAAAATATTAGTCAATGGGTTAAACAACAGCAAAAAAAACCTTTAGAATTTTAGTTTCTTAAGAAATTAGATTTTTTTCATCTGTTGTTTCATCATTTGGATTTGCTCTTTTAACATGCCGTGTTTATCCAATTTTTTTGCCTCGGTCAGGAAGATTTGAGCTTCGCGTTTGCGTCTTTTTGTCATTGCAATACCAGCCAGATTGAGTTTGGCCATCGCGAGGTCCTGACTCATTGATAATCCGAGTTTTATGGCCTTTTTAAAATATTTTTCGGCCTTGGTGATATTTGTTTGAGAAAGCATCAGCCCATGCAGGTACCAAAAGTAGCCTTGTTGGCCTTGTGTAAGAGCTGTTTCAGGTTTTTTTATTTTGTCGAGCCATTTTTTTGCGCCTGGAAAATCTTGTTTTCGCAATCTTAAAAATGCCATTAAGATCATTTCATTTTTAAAATACAGAAAAATAAATATTGTTGAAATCAGAATATACATAATGCCGTTCCCAATGTTTCCAAGGGTAAATTGCCAAATGGCGACAGCGATGATAATTCCTGTTATAACTAATTTGATATTTTTATTAAACATATTGGGTGGTATTTTTTCAGTCTGCAAAGTTAGTAAAAACTATTAAAAAATTTTTATATTTAGTTTTTGGAAGATATCAAAGTCTTTGTATATTTGCCCGCAGTTTTAAAGAAAGTCTTAA
>Ga0314774_1000870_pt1 | contig 21338 bp, 16 predicted proteins | sample MetaGCBIA2018_FD_204515 | JGI IMG/M metagenome (GOLD analysis project Ga0314774, IMG submission 204515) | Cryopeg brine microbial communities from Beaufort Sea near Barrow, Alaska, United States - CBIA 2018 | ecosystem: Environmental > Aquatic > Marine > Coastal | place: USA: Alaska | collected...
ACCGGCGTCTTCAAGGACGGCGACCATCGCGGTAGGGATCTGCGGGTCCAGGCCATCCGTGAAGGAGTCCGCCCACAGCACGACTCGTGGCCGGAGCTGAGCAGGATCGACCCCCAAGGCCACTCCGGCGTCGGTTCCGTGGCCGGGATGACCCGCATGCCGCCCGGCCGCCGCATCGGAGGTCGCCGCATTGGGGGCCGCGCCGTGGGACTTTGCGATGGCGCTGCGACGGAAAGGTTGAGTGGCAAAAGTCGGCAGAGTGCGGCGCGTGTCCATTCCTGCCGCACTGACCAGCGTGCGCTGAATCCACCGCGGCCGAGCGATCGCATTCACGACTCGCGGAGCGATGCCCACCACCTTGAGCCAGCGGGGTAGCCAGCCAACTGAATAGTGGGTGACGGGTCGCACTTTTCCGCGATACGTTCGGTGCAGAATCTCCGCCTTGTACGCGGCCATGTCGACTCCGCTGGGGCAGTCACTCGAACACGCCTTGCAGCTCAGGCATAGGTCGAGGCTCTCGCGCACCTCGGGTGCCTTGAGCCCGCCAACCAACGTCCCGTTGATCGCCTCTTGCAGCACTCGGGCACGCCCGCGCGTGACGTCCTTCTCGTCCCCCGTGGCGGCGAAGCTCGGGCACATGAATCCCGTCCCGGACGTCACCGCATCGGAGCGACACTTGCCCACTCCTGTGCAGCGGTGCACTGCCTCGGTCAGGTCGCCGTGGTCATGCGTGAAGGCAAGCCCACCCGCCGACGGCTGAGTCTTCTTGGCCGCAGGCCGGCGCAGGTCAGCGTCCAGCGGCGCGGGGTCCACGATCACGCCGGGGTTGAGGTGCCCGCCGGGGTCAAAGATGGTCTTAATCTGTCCGAACGCGTCGATGGCCTCCGCGGAATACATGACCTTCAACAGTTCGCCGCGCGCTCGGCCATCGCCGTGCTCGCCGGACAGTGACCCGCCCAGGCTTGTCACCAACGCCGCGCCTTCTTCCATGAAGGCGCGCAGGGGCTGGCCGTCCTCATGCAGCGGGATGTCAATGCGCATATGAATACAGCCATCGCCAAAGTGGCCGAACGGCTCGCCTGAGACCCCGTGCCGTGCCATGAGCGCGTCTAGCGCACGTAGGTACTCGCCGAGCCTCGCGGGTGGAACTGCAGCATCTTCCCAGCCGGGCCACGCCTCCTTGTTGGACTCGGTACGCCCGGCAAGGCCGGCGCCGTCGGCGCGAATTGCCCACAGCCGGGCAGCCTCTAACGGGTCACGGACGATGCGTACGCTCGTCGTGCCCGCATCGGCCGCGAGGGCAGCCATGCGGGACTCTGCCTCGGCGGAGGTTGCCGCGCCGATCTCTACAAAAAGCCAACCGGCGCCCGCCGGGAGCTCAGGAATCGTAGCCGCGCCGTGCGCACGGCGCACTCTGTCTACTAAACGCGCGTCCAAACCCTCCACCGCATCGGGTGAGTGGGCGAGCAACGGGACCACGGCATCGGCCGCTGCGGGCATGTCGTCGTAGCCCAAGGCGGCCATCAGTCTCACCGGCGCGACCTCTACTAGTTTGACCGTGGCTTCGAGCGTGGTGGCGAGGGTGCCCTCGGTTCCCACGAGGAAGCGTGCGAGCGAGTGCCCGTTCTCGGGCAACAGATGTTCGAGCGAGTAGCCGCTGACCTGCCGGCCAAAGCGGCCAAACTCGGTGCGAATCGTCGCCAAGTGTGCGGCGACCAAGTCGTCGAGCCCCGGCACCACGGCAAGTGAATCTGCGGCCTCGTATCGGCGACCGGCGCCGTCGACCACGTTGAGAGAGACGACGTTCTCGGAGGTTTTGCCGTAGGCGACCGCGTGCGGGCCACAGGCGTTGTTGCCGATCATGCCGCCGATTGTCGCGCGCGAGGACGTGCTTGGGTCGGGCCCAAACCGCAGGCCCGCGGGGCCCACGCGCTTCTGGAGATCTGTCAGTACTACTCCGGGTTGTAAGCGCGCGGTCTTGGCATGCAGGTCGACATCTAGGATTCGGTTCATGTGCCGAGAGGTGTCAATCACCACCCCATCGCCGATGCTGTTGCCGGCCGTGGAGGTGCCGCCGCCGCGCATCGTGGTGGGGATGCCGATGGTGCGCGCGGTGGCCAGAGTGGCCACGAGGTCGTCGGCGTCGCGCGGGAACACTACTACTTGGGGGACGATGCGGTAGTTGGAGGCGTCGGTTGAGTATTCGGCGCGGCGCCTGGTGTCCGCCTCGACCTCACCGTCCACGACCGCCGCGAGCTCCGCGGCGATGTCGGTGCGGGTCGGGGTCGAGGTCACCCGTTCATTCTGGCACGTAGGCCACGCATGCCCCGCACGCGGCGCGAGACCGTCGCGTCCGGTATGCAGCCGTATCGCGCATATGTAACGAGGAGCGACTCTCGTGAGTAAAACCCCTGATAAACGTCCTACTCGCGGCACGCGGGAGGAATCATCACAGTAATTCGGTCGTTCACTTCAATCCCGTATGTCACTTCAGTATCTTTGCGTCACTTCCGTTTGTTACAAAACTCGGACGGCTCGGTCCGAGTAAGCGCGCGTCCTAACGCGACGCATAACGGCATCCATGCGCAGTCATCGACGACAGCGAGCCGCGTCTTGGGAGGAAGACCACCATGAAACAGCTGAGGGATTTTAGAAAGAGGTTGCTCGCCGGAGCAACCGTCACCGCTATTGAGGGGGTAGGGGGCGCAAGTACCGCTGTTGCAGTACAAGGGGAGTCAGATGCCCCGGCAGGGACCAGCGCGGACAACCCGATCATGGTCTCGAACGTCTCCGACGTTCCCGCTGGTGCCGTCGAAGACGAGGTCAGCACCTATCTCGCAATGAGCGAATGCGAAGACGTTCGCTCGTGGACGGTCACCGACGTCAACGACCACCCCGAGTACCAGTACAGCCGCGAGATCCCGGCAGTGCAGGGCACTCAGGAGTACATCTGGAGTATTGACGTGCCCCAGTCGCACACGGAGAACCGCACCCGAGTTGCCACCTATACGCCTGGCAAGGACGGCGTAAAGGGCCACGGCGAGACGTTCACGTCGTACTACCAGCCGCAGGCCGACGCGGTGAAGTACGAGTACGCCAAGTTCACACGCACCAAGGTAGGCAAGAAGGACCGCCATGGTGACGTCAACCATGGAGACTACGGTCCCTGGACGCTGTGGACGCTGTGGACGCCAAAGACTCACGTGTCTTGGACGGACTACGGCACCGACGCCAACCCCCCATCTGCACTGGGCGAGCCGGCATTTCACGCGCAGGACAACACTGGTCACGAGCGCTGGTACCGCCAGTGGCAGGCACAGCTGACGGGAGAAATGAAATGGGCAGGCTGGCCTAATGACGGCGGTCTTACCACCGACCCCGGCAGTGGCACTCAGTTCAAGCGTTGAGTGGTTGGCCACGATGAAAGCAACGACGACTACGTGCAGGCTGTCGAGGCGACGCACGGCCACTGGTCTTGGAGCGACTGGACGGCATGGGCACCGGGAGACGCCCCTGCGAGCAATGCGCTGCTGGCTGACCCTGTCGAGGGGCGCGGCACTTTTGCTCCGGTGACGTGGACCCAACTTGAGACGGTCCATGACCCCTTGAAGTTGGTTTACGACGATGGCATTACAAGTGGCACGACTGACATTGCCGGGGCGACTTGGGCCCAAGTTGCGCCAGGCAGTGGCTGGACCAAGGTCGACACTCGCTGGCGCGACAGAATTGAGCCCGCCGATTCCTGGACCCAGTACTACAACGGAACTGAACCTGGCTCGGCTAACGCAGAAGGCGCTGCTTGGGTGACCTATCAGCCGACCGGAGACCCCGCGTGGGTTGAGTTCAACAACCGCGTTGTGACTGACAGCACCGTTGTCACTTACTACGCGTGGACTGATGGTGTCGAGTGTGCGGTGGTTCCGCCTCCGCCAGCTCCACCGGTCGACGTCTGCAGCAACCTCCCTGGCAACCAGTCTGAGATGCCCGACAGGTACACCGCAAGCGACGGCATCTGCACCACGCCGGTCGCTCGGGAGCCAGTCGTGATTGAACAGGTCCTCGACGCAGGGCCACTCCCCGAAACACCAGCCACAACTGCCCCGCCCGCTACCGCGGTGGTAGCTGAGGCATCGTTCGCCGGATAGTCCTCCCGCACTAGCGAAAACAACGCGAATGCCCGCCTCCACGGGGAGGCGGGCATTCGTATGGGTTCTCTACCAATATCGCGGTACTCCCTAAACCCCCCTTCGCGCGCTAGCCAGGGTGCGGCGAGGGTGTCGATGTCCGATACGCCCCCTTTTTACTCTCGATTGCAAAATCCCTGCTACTTAGCACCGTGTCGACAAATGTGACAAATCGACACGCCATGGCGGGAAATCTCTTTCGCCACATACGTCACTTCAGTATCTTTGTGTCACTTGCGTCAAGCCGTGAATTTTTGCGGCTCAGTTCGGCATTGCATGCGTCTTAGCGTGACGCGTAACGGCAATCATGCGCAGTCACCGACGACAGCGAGCCGCGCCTTGGGAGGAAGACCATCATGAAAAAGTTGAGGGATTTGAAAAAGGGATGGGCGCTCATTCTCGCCCTCGTGTTGACCGTGACGTTTACGGGGCCGTCGTACGCGGCCGGAACCGGGAACGGTGGAGACGGCGATCAAGTGGCCGCGCAGCCCGTGACGAATAAAAAGAACCCGAAGCCCGAGGTTCACAAGGTTGAAATCTGTCACGCCACGTCCTCGGATAAGAATCCTTACTCGTCCAATAAAGTGTCGTGGTCCTCGATTGACAACGAAAACAACGTCAATTGGAATGGGCATGGTGATCATGACCGCGACATCATCCCCGTTTTCGGGGACTTCCCCGGCCAAAACCTGGGCATTATCGATGGCCTCGAGGGAGTCACCGGCGACGCGATCCTCGCGAACGGTTGCGAGGTCCCCGAGCAGCCCAAGGACAAGGTCACTCCCGACCTTCCGACCGTCGTTGACGAGTGCGGCACTGCGAACGATGGCTACACCCTCCCCTCCAACAGCGACAGCATTACTTACTCCTTCAGCGATGGCTACGCCTACGCGAAGATCACCGTGGACAACACCGAGTGGGACAGCGTGCCCCACGCGTGGAAGAAAGCCGGCGACGGCATGCTGAAGTTGAAGATCAAGTTCACCGACGAGCCCTGCGTTCCCGAGCAGCCGGCCGATGAACTTGACGTCACCAAGGTGCTTGGACAATTCCAGTGCGATTCAATGACCGTTGACGTCGCTACGACCACAATCACCACGCCGTACAAGCTGAACAAGGCCGGTACCAAGTGGGTGCTTGACAGCGAGAACGCCACCATTGTGAAATCGACGGAGGCCCGTGCGCTGACGGACGAGGAAGCCGCCACCTGCCCACCCCAGAACGTGACGGAATGGGTCATGTGGACTATCCCGGACCCGGGCTGCGCGAATGCTTCGCAACTCAACATGGGCCTCGAAAATGCTGGCAGCACAAAGGGATGGCAGAACTGCAACGAGCACCCGTTCGATCAGACCAACCCCAATGTTATGACTCAAAAAGAACTCAATGCTTTTGACCCCGCCTGCGGCACCTGGTTCCAGGTAGACCAGTACAAGGGAACCCAGGATCAGATTGACGCTGTGCTCGAAGACGGCCTGCTCACTATCAACGGCGGAGTCGTAGAAGACCACAGCATCGTCAAGAAGTGGTTCTACCTCCAGGGCGAGGACTGCGCCCCCGACGCCATCACGGAATGGCACACGTGGCAGGTCCCGGTCGACTGCAAGGACACCCTCGCGCTCGATAGCGACATGAAGAGTGCGCTCGGTGTTCCATCCACCGACTGCTCCACTCCCCGAGAAAACATTTTCGACCAGCCGTACGTCGGGCCTGGCCAGTTGGTACCGCCTTGTGGAGTCTGGTACCAAGTCGACAACTACACCGGACCGCCCGACGAGATTGCCGCGCTTTGGAGTGATGGCGTGCTCAAGATGAACGAAGACAGCTCACTGCTCATCCGCAACGACGGTGTCGGTCAGTGGTACTTCATTTACGGTGGTGACTGCGCTGTTCCAGTCACGCCGGCACCACCGACCGTGGTAGACGTATGTGGCATTGACAACAACGACACGTTCACGCTGCCAGTCGCGGACGGCATCAAGTACAAGTTCACGAAGAACTACCTTGTCGCCCAAATCAGGAACTCCGACGCGAACGTGTGGGGAGAAATGCCTGCAGGTTGGGTAGTCGCCAAGAATGGCAATGCGAAGTTGAAGCTTGCCGACTTCCACACGGACTCCAACCAACGCTGTGTTATTCCGACCCCGCCCCGCCCTGCTTTCGTAGACCCCTGTGGTCTAGATAATTGGGCAGTAACGGTTCCGGCTGACACTGCGGACGTGACGTGGAGCGCGGTTAAGGACAACATTGAGCTCAACGGCAAGGTGGGCGTAACCGCCACCGCAACCGCTGGCAACGTGTTCGACAACGGCAACACCACTAAGTCGTACGCATGGTCAAACGTTGACAGTCTGCTTTGCTCTGTGCCCGTTCCGCCCACCGTGGTCGACTCATGTGGAACGGCAAACGATGTGGTGGTGTTACCAGAGACTGAGGGTGTTGTTTATTCTCAAAAGGTTGCCCCGTCAGGTGACATCCGCGTCAAGGCAGTACCGGCGCAGGGTTACGAGTTCGCTGACGGAGTTGGCTCCGCGAAGGACAACAACGTCAAGTGGTACACCATCACCGTCGGCGCTGGCTCGGACTTCCAGTTGGACACCCGCGACTGCATCATCGACACTCCGTTGCGTCCCGAGTTTGTAGACCCCTGTGGTCTAGATAATTGGGCAGTAACGGTTCCGGCTGACACTGAAAAGGTCATGTGGGGTGCAGTTCAAAACCACATCGAGTTCAACGGCAAGGTCGGCGTAACCGCCACCGCAACCGCTGGCTACGTCTTTGACAACGGCAACGCTACTAAGTCGTACGCATGGTCGAACGTTGACAGCGTGCTTTGCTTGGTTCCTGCTCCGCCCGTAGTAGTTGAGATGTGTGGCGTTGACAACAATGACACGTTTACCCTTCCTGTCACGGACGGCATTGAGTACTCCTTCACGGAGGACTACCTTGTTGCTCACATCACGGACCCCAAGGTAAACACGTGGGGCGACCTGCCTGAAGGCTGGGTAGCTGCGGACAACGGTGATGCGAACTTGAGCCTCGCCGACTTCCACACGGACTCCAACCAGCGCTGTGTTATTCCGACCCCGCCCCGCCCCGACTTCGTAGACCCCTGTGGTCTAGATAATTGGGCAGTAACGGTTCCGGCTGACACTGCGGACGTGACGTGGAGCGCAGTCCAGAACCACATTGAGCTCAACGGCAAGGTCGGCGTAAATGCCACCGCAACCGCTGGCAACGTGTTCGACAACGGCAACACCACTAAGTCGTACGCATGGATCAACTTTGACAGCGTGCTCTGCCCAGTGCCCGTTCCGCCCACCGTGGTAGAAGAGGTACTCGGCGCACCGCCTCTTAATGAGGCACCGTTGGTCAAGCCTGTGAAGTCGATCGACAGAGTTCTCGGCGCAGCGCCTCTCAAGGAGGCACCGGCCGCCACAGCGGTTGTAGCCGAGGCATCGTTCGCCGGATAGCCCTCCCGCACCAGCGAGCAACCGCGAATGCCCGTCTCCTCGGAGGCGGGCATTCGTATGCGCGGTGGCTAGGGCAGCAACGACGACGTCGGTGTCTGATTCATACCCCGTCTACACAACCAAGCGCAGAGTGCCTGGCGCCCGCCCCTCTCCGGAACAAAAACCACGTACCTTCGCACCTGTCTTCTGCTTCCCTTCTGCAGCATCAGTCACTTGAGTATCTCTGTGTCACTTGCGTTTACGGCTGGATTTGGGGAGGCGAATCCTGGTTGGCGAGAGACCTGCGGTTATGGCTAACGGTGTTCATGCAAGGTAGCGGACGACGGCGGCCGCGTCTTGGGAGGGAGATCATCATGAAGCAGCTAAATAGTCCCAAAAAGGGATGGGTGTTGATGCTCGCGGTCGCACTCACCGCGACCTTTGCTGGCGCGTCGTACGCGGCCGACAGCGGGGACCAGCCTTCCGTCGTGGCCAAACCTTCTGCTCTCCCCGCCCAGAGCCCAGCCGCGACCGTAACGGAGCCATCCAGCCTCAAGGATCAGCCCGAAGATATCGTGGACATGACTTCGGTTCTAGGCGACTTCCAGTGCGACTCGATGACAGTGGACGTTACTACAGTGACCACCACAACGACGTCTGTGCTGAACGACGCGGGCGATGGGTGGGATCAGGTGACGTCAACCGAGAAGTGAACCACCTCGAACGAGCTGACCGCTGAGGAACAAGCGACATGCGCACCTTCTGCGCAGGATTCGTAGGCCCTGTCGGTTCAGATTCACGTGGTCAACGCCGATCACAATAACTAGTGGCCTGCCGGAAACACCTCGCAATTACGCACTGCTGAGAAGCAGGTTCCCGCAACGGTAATTGCTGCGGCACTCGTAGCTAGATAGCCGTCCCGATTCTGCGAATATGTACGAATGCCCGCGTAGATCGGAGGCGGGCCCTCGTGCATGCACAACCGGAAGTGGCTCGAGCGGGCCCCACTTTGACGATTCAGGTGTTGATATAGACCGGAGTGCCCAGCGGTAAACCGATGTCATTTACGATCTGCGTGATGGAGTCGTTGGGCATGCGAATACACCCGTGTGACACCGTGCCGCCAATCGACGAGGGGTCGTCTGTGCCGTGAATGCCGATCACCGCGTCTCCGCCGTTGAACGAATCAAGGACGGGAGAAAATCCAGAGAGCCCATAAGCATACGGTCCATAAACACCGTTGGGATCCGGCGGTTGCAAGAGCTCGCGGATGAAGTATGTGCCGCCAGGCGTCGGCAGATCGTCCTGACCCACGCCTATGGGAGTTTCGAATACTACGTCCTCATCTTCGTGGACCTGCAGGCTAAACTCGTCAAGATTTACTTCAATCCAGAAGCGAGTATCTGCGACCGTGACGTCGTCCGTTTTGACCCAGGCCGTAGAGCCATTCGGGCGAACCGGCAACCACACCTCAAGCCAGCCGTCCGTGACCGTCTTCACAAGGAAGACCAGGGGTGTCTTGTCGGGTACCGTCAGCACGTCACTCGCGCTGATTATCTCGAACTCAGACTCGTTCGGATTGGCATAGACGTCGATCGTGCTGCTCTTTGACGTCGCCACCTGGGACACCGTGTCCCTCGTTGGAAGCGGATCGGCTGTGGCGGTCTGCGGAACTGCCGAGTTCGTGATTGCAGGGACCGCCGTTGTCGAAGTAACGGACGGCGTGGTGACCGCGTTATCCGGCGAGCAGCCCACTACCACCAGAGTAAGTACGCTCAACGGAACGACCATCCGGGCAACGATTCGCATGAGCCCTCCCCCCGCGATTCAAAGGTGCTGTCAGCACAGCCTAACCTTTGTATCGCGATGCGCAGCTCTCAGCCCGATAAAGGATGACGCCACTCACTGGAAGCGCCTACGTCGGAGATCGTTGGTTGGCTCTACGCTAGACGGTTCGTCAGGTAAACGTCAGATCAGCTCTGGAGTTCTCTCAGTGCGCCAACTGCTGCACAGCCGCGCCGAACACTCGCGGCAGGCGGGCGGCAAGCGGCACGATCCGCGAGGCCAATAGCGGCTGGCGTCGAGCCCATAGCAGCGACGACGTGATGGTCCGATAACGGCGGGAAGCGGCAAGCCACCGTCGTTCGTAGGCGCCAGGATCGTCGGCAACGACGCAGTCCACGAGCGCGCGAGCGCAAGCCAGGGCTACTGCGATCCCTTCGCCAGTCAGCGCATCAACGTATCCCGCTGCATCCCCGACCAGCAATGCCCGTCCAGCGACCCGAGCCGATGGCCGCTGCAACAAAGGACCCGCGCCACGGACGGGCGTCGCCCCCGCTCCCGGCAACCGGTCTCGCAGCTCAGGGAAGGCTGCCAGTTGCTGAGCGAAGGGCATCTGAGTGCTCGACAGAACGGCAACGCCCACCAATTCAGGTCCGATCGGCGTCACGTAGGCCTCCGATGACGGCCCCCAGTGCACCTCGACCAAGTCGGTCCAGGGGGCGACAGCGAAGTGCTGGCGGGTCCCCCAACGCTTAGCGCGCGACGGGGCGGGAGTTCGCGTGAGACCGAGTTGGCGGCGGATTGGCGAGTGCAGTCCGTCTGCGACAGCCAGGTACCTCGCTCGTACACCGTCGACCGCCACCCCAGCCGAATCGGAGTTAATGTTCATGGCCCGGGAGGTCACCACTACTACCCCCGCGGCCTGGGCCCTCTCCATCAGCAATGACTGCAAAAGCGTGCGGCGCACACCCATACCGCCACCGTGCCGGAAGCTGGCATCGACGACGCGGCGCCCGTCGGTGTAGCGAATTCCGCGGATCGCCTGCCCTTGCGGGTACACCCCAAGGTCGCGCAACCCTCGAACCGCTCCCGGCATCAAACCCTCGCCGCAGGCCTTGTCTATCGGGCCTTGTTGGGGTTCAAAAACCACCGTGCGGAGCCCGGCGCGCGCGGCATACAAGGCCGTGGCCAGCCCTGCCGGTCCGCCTCCGGCAACAATGAGGTCGGCGTCAGTCAGCGGGCGCCGCCTCCGGTGAGGATGGACTTGGCAGGGGTGGCTCGGCCAGCGCGGCCGCCAAGGCTGCGTTCTCAGCCGAGATCCGCACCCGCAGCAACGCGGCGTTCAGCACAGTGAATCCAACCGCTGTGATCCACCCGGTAAAGACCAACGGAAGCGCAATCCCCTCAAGGACCACTGCAACGTAATTTGGATGATGCATCCACCGGTACGGGCCGCCGTTGACGAGTGGAAGCCCGGGAATCACGACAATCCTCGTGTTCCACCGAGGGCCGAGGGTGGTGATACACCACCACCGTAGGGCCTGGGCCAATAGAGCCAAGGCGAGCATCGGCCAACCCAGGGCGGGAATGAACGAACGATGCTGCGCCTCAACCAGACAAGCGACAAGCAAACCTATGTGCAAGACCACCATGAACGGATAGTGGCCGAAGCCGTACTCGTGCCCGCCGTGGGCCCTCGCCCAGACCAGGTTGCGCCTGGCGACGACCAACTCGGCCAGCCGCTCAACGCCGACAGCCAGAATCAGCACAACGTAGAACGTCGTCACGGAGTCACCATTGCAGCAGCACGAGCTCGGAGCAGAATCCTGGGCCCATTGCCATGAGCACCCCGGGATCACCTGGGGTAAGCAAACGCCTGTCCAATGTGTCACGCAGAATATGCAGTACGGACGATGAGGAGAGGTTACCGACCTGGTCTAATGAGCTCCAAGAGAGGGCCAACGGCTCACCCGGTAGTCCTAACTCAGCCTCTATTGCCTCGATCACCTTGGGGCCTCCAGGATGGCACACCCATGCGCCGATGTCCTCGATTTCCAAAGAGTGCTCTGCTAGCAACGATCGGACATCCGTGCCGAGATACTCCCTCACGAGAGTGGGTACCTGTGCGTCAAGTACGATCTTCAGCCCACCAGGAACAGCATCCATTCCTAGGACTCGCTCGGTGTCTGGGTAGAGGCGACTGCGTGAGTCGATGACCCGCGGACCCAGTTCTGGGCGATCAGCTCCCACCCCTACGACTGCGGCGGCGCCGTCGCCAAAAAGTCCGCTAGCCACCAGATTGGCGACCGAGCGGTCGTCCCGCTGCACCGTCAGCGAACAGAGCTCGACGGACAGTAACGCACCTACCTCGTTCGGGTGGCCGACCAGGTAGTCGTGCAGACGGGCGATCCCAGCGGCACCGGCCACGCACCCGAGCCCAAAAAGAGGCACCCTTTTCACATCAGGGCGTAGACCGACGATCTGGGCGATGCGTGCTTCGATCGACGGAACGGCAATGCCGGTCACGGTGGTGGAGATGACCACGTCGACGTCCGCGGCGGCGATACCTGCGCGCTGCAACGCGCCTGACAACGCCTCCGCCCCCAGCTTGACCGCATGTTCGATGAACAGATCATTGGACTCTTTGAAGTCAGTGAGCGTGGCGTACTGCTCTAGCGGCAGGACAAGATGACGATTGCTCACCCGGGAGTTGCCATGTAGCCGCGCTAGCAGGGCCTCGTTACTGTCCGGTCCCAAGCACATCTCAGCAAAAGCCGAGGTCAACTCCGCCTGCGCGTAGCGGTGCGGTGGTAAAGCGGCGTGGACGCCAGCCAATGTGGTCACGACGTCAACCCTAACCTGGCGTAGGACCATCTCCTGATCATCGCTGACGCTATTCCATCAACCAGTTCGCCCGGGCGCCGTCACCGTACAGGCCCCAAGCCCATTTGCAGAAGTGCCTTACCTCGGTAGGTGCGGGATCAGCCATCTGAAACAGAAAAACCCCGGCACGCTTGCCGGGGCCTTGCTGGTACTTCGGAGCCGCCTGTGGGAATCGAACCCACGACCTTTTCATTACGAGTCCACGGCGGGCCGCTCCTATTCCGGTCATGGGGCGTCACCGGCAGGGCACACCTCAGGCACACGCAAGAATGCAAATTGACGAATCTTCATACACCTCGGAAGCCTCGTATCCATTTCAATCGGCCTGCCAGCGAAAGCGAGAGGTGCGGGATCGAGACGGAAACCGCCATTGGGTCCGGTGCGGCTCACGGCTGAAGGCAGTCTGTGAAGGTTGTTCCGCACTGGCGGTCGGTGATTGGCAAACAATTCTGAGGTCAGGCATCTTCGGAAGTGACCCCACGGACCAATTTGTCTTCCTGACTCTTACTGCGCCTTCGTTCGGTAGATGTCATCGTGTCGCGAAACTCTCGCAGCCTTCAGCGCGGTGTCAGTGCGGGGTTACACACGACCCGCTTATCGATGCCGACCTGCGCGGTGTACCCATAGACCGAGCGTCCTACTCCTACGAAGAATGCGTGGAATGGAACTATCACTCAGGAAGGCTCTGGAACAACTTAGTGTGCCGCCTCAGGGGAAGTTCTCCGTCACTTGTCTACGCATCTGTACGAGAGTGGCGAGATCGCGGAGCCATCCACCTGCATGTCGTGTTGCGTATGCCTTCGAGCGAGGCGATGTCGGCGAGAGAGGTGCGCCGCATCGCTCGAACCGTAACTGCCACAGTGGCGGAAGGTCGATCGATTGCCTGGGGTAGCGCGATCCGAGCAAGATCAATGCGGCGGGATGCCCCCGCGGGTCAGAGCCTCGCATATCTGGCAAAGCAGATCGGCTACCTGACCAAATCAGCGGATCAACTCGGTCGCGCCCTGGCAAGCGAGTCAGCACTCGATCATTGGCGGCGACTCAATATCGCGGCGTCCCGCATCTGGTGCCCTAGGTGCGGGGATACGCGCGTATCCGAAGCGCTCTGCCGCGCGACTTGCCATCGACAATGGGGCGCACGTAGCCACGTAGTGACTGTCTCCGATGGTCGTGGACGCTCGAGCAAGGATCGCCCGATATGGTCCTTCAGGGCTAACTCGCACGAAGCAGAAGGCTCAGCGCGCCGAGTGGTCGCAAGAGAACACACCTGACGTCAAGCACCCAAGGCGGCGCGGCGACGCGCCCTCGAATTAAGTAAGCAATATTTAGGGAAGCGAGGCCCCGCTATACGCCCAGCCTCGCCAAAGCGTCGTCGAACAGTTCACGCACCGCATGCCGTTGAGAGAGCGCTGCGGACAGACCTCCCCAAGCATCTGATACTGAGTCGCCGGCTACGCAATCGCGAGGTGGCAACACAACGTTCGCCAGGTCGTCCGGATACAAGGCATCAACAACGGATCCACATGCCAGCGACGCAACTTGTGCTTGTACCGCGTCTGACGCCATCGCAGCCCAAAGCCAACCCGTATCCCGGGGGTCACCGGGCACCAAACGTCCAACGTGCCCCGATGCGAACCAACCATCGCGATCCTCGGTCACAACCGATGGGTAACCGAGGCTCTCTTCTGCCCGTCCGTCTGCCTGGAACACGATCCAGCCAGCGCGCAACTCATACCCCGACTCAGGAGCGACGCTTCGTGCCGAGATGCTCTTAGCCCCGACCACATCGAGTTGCAGGATTTGCCTGCCAGACAGAAGCGGCGTGCCTTGGCCAGGCTCAACGTAGTACGTCTTGTACCTGCCACCGGGCTTGACTACTTGCGCAACGTCACCGAGGCGCACGCCACCAGCAGCAACTAGTCGATCGCGTAGGCCAGCAATGTGGTCGGCGTGAAAAGCGGCGTCTAGACGGGTCCCGAGGCTCGATGCGGAAACCGTCCAACCACTACGCGCAGGAACAGCACGCGAGGCATCAAACAAGTTGTTGACCTTCGTAACCTCGTCGTAGAGAACATTCCGAGCGTCTTCAATCCGTTCGGCTGCGATCCTCTCTTCCGCAATAACTTGCTCCCGTATCGAATCAATGAAGGGGATCTGAATCGCGCCGACCTCATCGGCCGTGATGTGATCAATTACTGAACCGCTGAGGTCACCGCGGAGCAGATGCTGGCCGGTTGCTGACTGAAGAAAAGCAAGCGCGTACAAGCGCTCATCCTCGTCGGCAATCGATATGCGAAGCATGTCGTGGGACAGCGCAAACCGTGCCAGATAGTCATCGGCGATAGTCAATGGCCCAAGGTTTCGACCCGAACAAGTTTGCAGCAAGTCTCCCGGCTTGATCATGTAGTCGCTAAGAGATTCGGTACGCGAAACTGAAAGCCTGTCTGCCTCGGGCGGGAAAAACTCAAACACGTCGTACGGACGCAGGTAAGGGACGAACTCCTCGCCTTCCACCGCGTAGGTTCGCTTGAACCGCTTCGGAGCAAACACCGTTGCTATGCCGCCATCGCCTCCGATTCTGCGAAGCGTGACACCTGGATTATCGGCGAGCACGGCTCGGATACGTACCGCAGGCGACGCGAAGTATTTTGCGTCGAGCCTACGACCCGCGAACAATGCTTGTGCCTGAATTAGGGCGACAATCACCGCTGCCCCATAACCCAATGTGTATAGGCCGCCGCGACTTCCGAGAGTTCGTCGTCGATCTGTCGCTCGGTAACCTCGACTTCTCGCAGTACCTCAGCCCCAGTTTCTTGGTCGATCTCGACCACCATTTCGCTTCGCTGGACGAGCGCATCAGAACCATCTTCTGTGCGCTTATACACGGCGTTGCCCCGCTTATCGTGACCAATGGTCTCCGCCACGGCCATGAAGACCGGATAGTCAAGGCCACCTCGCTCCGCCTCGAGCTCCTCGACGGGAAAGAGCCGCCGCATCAACACCATTGAGGTCTGCGTATCGTTCTTGGGTTGGAACAAGTCACGATGCATGTCGACAACCGCCAGGACCTGCGCGTGGCGAACAATCCACTGGCGTACGTACGCGAGACCGGGGTTGTTGAGAATTCCATTCGGTATCACCATGGCCATCCGACCGGTACCCGGGCGCAAAAACTGGAGCGCTCGCTCAATAAAGAGGATCTCCGGGGGCTGAGACTTTTGGAGTGAGCGATTGCCGTGCTTGTCGATACGTATCGTCCACTGTCCGTCATCGGCCAGGTCCCAAGTGGCGGCTAGATCGTATTGCGAGAGGGTGTCCTCATCGTCAATCGGGATCTTCGCCCCAAACGGCGGATTCGAGACTATGACGTCTACCGAACCGAGCGGAATCCCATTGCGCAACCCCGTGCTCCACCGGTGAGGATTCTCTAGCGTGTTTGCCTGCCAAAGGCCGCCGGATCCATCATTGTTCATCACCATATTCATCTTCGCGGCCCGCACGAGCGACGGGTTGAGATCGATGCCAAGAACGCACGCAGATAGGTACTCCTGGCGTCGACGAAAGAGTTCTTCTCGTTCTACGTCAGTTCCATTGGCCGGATCAAGCCAGTTGAGGCGTTCAGTGCGCTCGATGTACTCCAGAGCATGGTTCATACCGGTGATGAGAAATCCACCGGTGCCACATGAGGGGTCCAAGATTCGCTCACCTGGTTGGGGGTCGAGCATGCGCACTGCCATCCGACACGCATTCCGTGGCGTAAAGAACTCACCTCGATCCCCTCGTAGATTCGAGCCGACGATCTCTTCGTAGGCGACGCCCTTAACGTCAACGGGCGAAGCAAGCAACGAGTAACCCTGAAGTTCCGTTACTACATACGCAACAACGCTCGGTTTCAAATCAATCTCAGCATCCTTGGCCTCAAAGATCGTAGGGTACTTTTGCACAACCTTCGCGGTGAAGAGTTCCTGGATGCGCTTCTTCGCGCCGATCGCTGCGGATGCGTCTCCGCGCTCACTTGGTGTGGCGTAGAAGTTAATCCTTGCGCTTCGCTCATCTTCAATCTTGGTAAAAATGAGTTTGAGCAACTCCCAGAACGCTTCCGTCTTCTGCTTGCCTTCGTGGGCGGCGATGTAGTTGTGGCATCGTCGGAATGCAAAAAGGAGATTGTCAGCCGTGGCAACTTTCAGATCACGACGAGCAGGGCGCTGCGCGTCCTCCTCAGTCTGACCAAAGCCAGGTATGTCGATAATCTCGTCGAAAGTCCAGCCGCCCTTGCCATCGTCACGCTTAGCAAAACAGATACGGTCATCCCCATTGGTCCACATGCCGTACGTAGCGTTCAAACACGCCGACAGATAGGACTGGAGCTGACCCACCCCATCGTTCCGGTCAGTGGGCTTTACGTCCGCTCGCTTCGTCTCAATGAGGATTCGTGCGTTCGCCTGGGTGTGCTCCTCACCGCCGGCGAAGGCAACAATATCGACGCGCTTGCGGCTCGAGCCGACTCTGATTGTGAATTCAGGCGAGCAGTCGCGAGCAGCGTACTTGTACTGGCGCACAAGGGCCTTCTCGAGGTTCTGGCGCACGTACTCCTCGGGAGTGTCACGTACGAACTTCCCCGTTAGAAAATCTGTGACCTTGCCTTCTGGCACTGAACCGACCGGCGTCACGGTCGGAGGGGAAAAGGTCTGTGGAAGTTGCACTTCAGATTCCTCAAGTCGGCACGGGCAGATAGTTGCGCCTAGCCTACCTGCGCGAGGTACCTCCTACCGGGACGCGCAGCATCGGCAGGTTTCGGGGAAATCAATCTCCGAACGACCCGTACGGTGCCTTCTGCCAGCGTGCAATCGTCGAGTTGCTCGTACCCGCCAAACGCCCGAGTTCGTGGGTGGACAGTCCCGTGTTGGGTTTCTCCGCCCAAACCGAGATTGCCCGCACAGCGTTTGAGCATCGGTCACGAACGAACGCCAACTCGCGCAGCGCCTTCTTCGCGTAATACTCGCGGTCATCGAGTTCCTTCAACTGCCCGCGGTTGGACTCTGCGCGAGCCTCCACAAACCCATCGAGACGCTCGAGCGCCCGAAGCGCTTCACGCATCGCTGCAACGGCGGCAACATGTCCTACACGGATATCAAGATCCATCTCCGCGAGGTGTGAGCCGGGTGGCGAAAGCGCTCCAGGCTGAGATTCAGTACCGCGTTCGCGTTCATCATCCGGCATGCCGACTCCTATCCGTCATGAACACGCCCTATGCGCGCCAATAAGGCTCATTATCGCACTACTTGACACAGTTTCACACGACATGCTCTAATTGACACGTGGCCGTGCGATATCGTGCACAGTTGCATTGCTCAATGCACAATCACATCTACCGGAAGGAAGGACATGGCGAACTCGATCTCGATGCCAGTTCCTGCTCAACGGCTGCGCTTCGTCGCGGAGTCTCAGTCATCCAGGGAGTCGAAAGTCTGGGAGGACGGCAAAGCATATGGCGACCGAGCCACCAAAAAGGATGCGAAAGGCCGAGCACTCCAGCAATTCAGTGCTCTCGTGGATCTGAGTGGCACACGGCTCGGAGTCATCACGGTTGAATCTCCCACACCACTGCCAGAAGACATGCCGCTAGGCGTCGTCTTCCAGGGTGCTGGAACTGCGGTTCTCACAATCGGCAACAACCGCCAGGGCTTGGACCTCAACACTCGCCTCGCGCTTGAGGGATTTGAAGCACCCAAGTGCTAAGCACCCAAAAGCGGGGCGCGGCGAAGAACGTTGTGCCCCCGCTCACCACACACTTTAGAAAGGAATTTCTGTGAAGCCGACGGAACGCATCTGGGCTAAGTCTGTATTTCGAGTTGTCGCGACTCTGGCAATAGTCATCGTCGCTATCCGCGCCAACTTCATGCACTTGGGCTCATCGAAGTTGCCCATCACAATCGCCGTAATACTCGTAGCCGCGGCGTCAACACCCATTGCGTTGGACTTTGCTATCGCGGCCGCGAAGGTGCGCCTCCTCGGGCACGATCCCGAGTCAGCATCGGTCGAACAGTCCGTGCGTCGCCACTGGAAGGATATAAGCGACGAATGCGGGCTAACTGCAAGTTCACGCACCGAGCGTAGGAATCATGCCGGAAGGACCACAGAGGGCGAGCGTTGTTGGCGCACCCGGATCACCAAAGTACGCCACACCACCTTCGGCCTTGAGCTCGAAGTGCGACCACCCGGCAAGGGCATCAACTCGGAGACCGTGGTGGGGGCACGAGCCTCTCTTGACCACTGGCTCGATCAGATCACCCCCATGCCACTCACAGTTAACGTTGCCGCCCAATCGGGCTCAATCGCATTGATCAGTCGTCGGTGGCGTGACCCGCTTTCGCAAGCAGTGGGGTTTCCAGACGAACTTCTTCCGCCAGGTTGGCAGTCGTGAACTCCGGTGTGTTCGGGCTGAATGAGCACAACGAGTACATCGCGTGGGCCCCACACGCGCACCACACGCTCGTCGCTGGAGGCACCGGTTCGGGCAAAACCTCCACGACGTACGCAATGCTCGCAGGCGCTGCTAGCGACCACACTGTGCAAATCGTTGGCGTCGACCCATCATCACTATTGCTTGCCCCTTTTCAAGAAAAGTCGGGAGAAGGGCTGGTCGAGGTCGGGACACGCTACCTCGGAGCGGCTGCCCTGCTTCTTGAGCGAGTCGTCGATCTCATGGACACGCGGACGGAGCGGTTGTCCGAACTTCAGGTAGACGTGTGGCCGCTTGCGAAATCCCACCCGCGAATTCTTGTGGTGCTAGAGGAGTACGGCGGCCTTCTGGCAGCATGCGAATCTCAGGACGGCCTAGCCGACAAAGCACAGGGCAGGCTAAAGCCACGCGTTGTGCGCGCGGTAGGCCGCTTGCTTCGAGAAGGTCGAAAATCCGGCATCCTCGTTTTCACGATCATTCAGAGGCCCGATGCACAGGTGATCGGAGGCTCTGACCGAAGCCAGTATTCGCGGAGGATCGCCCACCGTCTCGACAACAGCGACGGCGTCCGCATGCTATTCGAGCACGCACACTCCGACCTCGCCGTGAGGCTATCTGAAGCGATGCCTGGCGTCGGCTATCTCCAGGAGCCAGGCACCAAGATTTCACAATTCCGGAGTTTTCACGTCGACTACCGCACCTACCTGCGACTCGTTAGCCACCGCTATCGCTCAACGCAAATCGCAGGACTATCCCCCTCACAAGAATGGAAGACCCCGTGACCCATCGATACGATGACAGCCTTTTTCTGACCGAAGCGGAAACTGCAAGCCTGCTCGGAATCAGTACGGCAACCTTGAACCGTCTCGCACGATCGGGCCAGTCCCCCATCGATCCGATATCTCTGTCTCCCCGTTCAAGGCGCTACCGCCGAGCCGACGTGTATCGGCTCGCAGGACTGCCCCCGAGCGGCACGCGATGAGCATCTCGAAACAACCATCGGGCGGTTTCCGCGCCGTTGTGAAAATAAATGGCCGGTATGTCGTAGGAAGAACATTCGCTTCCCGCCGAGAGGCTGCTGAGTGGGAACGGCAGAACCAGTCATTGGTTCGCCTCGGCGTTGACCTGAAAGCCTCTCGACAACCCCTCGAGGACTTTGTGGTCGTCTGGCTCGGTCAACGTCAGATGGCGGTTGCTTACAAGACTCTGAAGTCCGATACCTCCATAATCAAGTGGATTCCTGTCTGGCTGCTCCGCACTCCTGTCGGCAGCATTCGGACTGGCATGATCTCCAAAGTCATGGAGGACCTCGCGTCAGAGGGGATGGCGCGTTCATCGCTGTATCGCTTCCGCGCGACGCTTTCATCTCTATTTCGCTGGTGTAAAGACAACGGGCTGTTGCTCGAGAATCCGACTCGAGGCGCTGTCGTACCTCGGAGTGCCGCTCGCCCACGCGAGATGCACCCTTTCGCTCGCAAAGAGTTGATCTCGAGACTGAAACTGTGGCGCGACATGGATCCAGATGCCGCCGCAGTTGTCGAGTTTCTGGCATCGACTGGCTGCCGGTGGAGCGAGGCTCGCGAACTCAAATCCGAGGACGTACTCATCGACCCGCATCTCGCGCTCTGGATTACACGAGTGTCAATGGCCAATCCGAACTGTTTGGCATGGCCGCTAACACACGAGCACGCCCGGAAGGCGCACCGGTCAAGGGGACCAAAAGTGGCAAGAGTCGAAGGGTACCGATTGCAGCGCACCTCACTCCGTGGGTGGTCGCACGGATCGCCACAGGAGATCCCTATCTGCTACCTATCCGGGCGTCCGACTCTCTTCGGCGACGCCTTGACTGAAACAAGACGAGTGACGGCCGAACTATTCACGACCTCCGGCACACGGCCATAACCCTTTGGCTCTCGGATGGCCTCGACACCGGCACCGTCCGGGTTTGGGCCGGTCACGCAGATCTGACGACTACGGCACGCTACGCGCACTGGTTAGGAACAGACGCAGACCTGGCAGCGATAGGCCGTGTAAACCGTGCCTGGGCACGTCACAGGCACACGAGATAAGAAAGGAAAGCCTAGGGCACCTAGGTGCAAAGGGCATGGTCGCTGATACATGACCGTATTCATCGGAGCCGCCTGTGGGAATCGAACCCACGACCTTTTCATTACGAGTGAAACGCTCTGCCGACTGAGCTAAGGCGGCGAACCCGACCGTCGCCGGGGTCGAGCAGATAGTCTATCGGGTCAGCACACCAATCCAGAACTTGGCATCACGCCATCCACCATGTAGCCGTCGACCGCGTCAATCACGCACTGGTTAGAACGACCGTAGGCGGTGTGGCCCTCGCCGTCCCACTCCAGAAGTGAGGCGTTCCCAAGGCGCTTGGTCAGGGATCGCGCCCACTTGATAGGCGTCGCGGGGTCGTTCAACGTCCCGACCACGAGGATGGGACCCGTGGCGCTCGTAGCATCCAAGTCCGTGACGTAATCATTCGCTTCCCACTGCCAGCCGTCACAACCGATCCCTGCGGCGTATGCCGACCCAAGAGTCGGCGCCGCCGCCTCCACA
>Ga0314774_1000871_pt1 | contig 21335 bp, 28 predicted proteins | sample MetaGCBIA2018_FD_204515 | JGI IMG/M metagenome (GOLD analysis project Ga0314774, IMG submission 204515) | Cryopeg brine microbial communities from Beaufort Sea near Barrow, Alaska, United States - CBIA 2018 | ecosystem: Environmental > Aquatic > Marine > Coastal | place: USA: Alaska | collected...
GAAATAAAAGGAATGTTTATGGTTTGTTTTTCCTTATTAATAAATGCAATATAAAAGTTACTGGTATCAATAACACGTTCCAATTCAGATTGAATATATTGGACAAAATCTTTTAAACTAGAAACTGAATTGCCTTTTTTAGAAATTTTCAGCAATACGTCAAGAACATCATCATTTTTCTTTTTTTCGGAAACATCTCTCAATATTCCTTCATAATAAAGAAGATTGCCATTTATGTCGAACATGTTTCTGCCGTGATCTTCCACCCAAATTTCAGAACCATCCTTTTTACGAAGTCGGTATATGTCACTTTTTTTAAAGGTTCTATGGTCATTGGCCAATTGTTGATCCCTTTCAGAAACTTCAAAATAAATCTGGGTTTTAATATCTATGTTTAACAATTCCTCCTTAGAATCATAGCCTAACATTTCAACCATTGAGGAATTTACCTCAATAAACTTACCTTCTTCTGTGCTTTTGTAAATTCCGTCAATAGAGTCGTTGCATAAATCTTGATATTTATTTTGAATTTCTTTAAGCGAATTAATAAGTATTTCTTGATCGCTTAATCTTTTTAGCAACTCGGCTTCAGTATTATTTAAGTATTTCGGCAGGTTTCCCCCTGATGTGGTTGGATTTTCCATTTCATTATCCATTTAATGTATTTCATAGCATTAATTATTCCAAATATATGAATATTTATACCGATAAGTGATTTTTTTATTATAAAAATTTTATAAAATAAAGTGACAAATGTTAATTTTATGTTAAAATGTAGTACTATGCTTTGCATAATACTATATAAAATTCATATCTTTGTATAAGAATTTAAAAATCATAAAATTATGATTACCCAAAATGATAAAAATTATAGCGCCATTACACACTTAAGCAGTTTTGCGGGATGGGTTTTCCCTTTCGGAAATGTCATTGCTCCTTTGATATTATGGTCGGCAAAAAAAAATGAAAGCACTTATATTGATACACACGGAAAGGCTGCCGTAAATTTCCAGCTTAGCTTAATGCTCTATAGCTTTTTACTGGCATTACTAATTATACCCATAACAATTTTCACACTGGGTTTAGGACTAATTGCACTTTTAATAAGCATTATACCAATACTTGTACTGATAATTGTTTTCATTATTTCAGCCAGCATAAAAGCAAATAATGGGGAATATTACAATTATCCGTTCACCATAGAATTTATTAAATAGCTACATTTAAAACGCAACTTATGAAGATAGAAAACACAAAAGCGCAAATGCGAAAAGGAGTTTTGGAATATTGCATCCTGTCCATATTACAACATGGGGATGCGTATACTTCTGAAATTTTATCGGAGCTGAAGGATGCAAAGTTATTGGTGGTTGAAGGCACCGTTTATCCTTTATTAACACGGTTAAAAAATGTTGGTTTACTTAGCTACCGCTGGGAAGAATCAACCTCCGGACCACCAAGAAAATATTATGCCCTAACAGAAACCGGTAAATTATTTTTAAATGAATTAACCACTACATGGAGTGAACTTGTAGAAGCAGTAAACTTAGTAACTACCAATAAATCAGCAACAAAATGAATAAGACTATAAACATAAATTTAGGAGGCATCTTCTTTCATATTGATGAATTAGCCTATCAAAAACTGAAACTTTATTTAGATGCCATTAGACGATCTTTAAGCGATGACCCACAAGGAAGAGATGAAATCATAAATGATATTGAACTTCGTATAGGTGAATTGCTTTCTGAAAGAATCACCAATGACCGCATGGTTATAAATGACAGTGACATAGATGAAATCACTAAAATAATGGGAAGGCCAGAAGATTATTCTGTGGATGAAGATCTTTTTGAAGACGAACCAAAATATCGCCCAAGTACCTCCTCAAAAAAATTATTTAGGGACAGCGACGATAAATTTTTAGGTGGCGTTTGTTCAGGAATGGCACATTACTTTGGGATGGACGTTATTTGGATGCGCTTATTATGGTTGGTATTATTATTCTTTTTTGGTACCGGATTTCTAATTTATATATTATTGTGGATCTTAATTCCACAAGCTAAAACCACTGCCGAAAAATTACAAATGAAAGGAGAGCCAGTAAATATCAACAATATTGAACGCAAAATAAGAGAAGAGTTTCAAGATGTTTCTTCTCGCGTTAAAACTGGTGTAAATGAAGTTACCGATACCGTAAGAAGCTCAGAATTTAAAAACAAAACGAAATCAGGACTTCAAGAAGTTATTGATACCCTAGGTGAAATTATTTTGGCCATATTCAAAATCTTTGGGAAATTTATTGGAGCCCTATTAATTTTTATTGCATCTGCCACCTTAATAGGGTTAATAATTGCTGCGTTTTCTGCAGGTAGTATTGGAATACTCGGGTTTCATGGAAATTTCATGCCTCATCCGCCATTCTTTTTTGATTCCATATTTCCATCTTGGCTATTGATAATATTTGGATTTTTAGCCATCGCAATTCCATTTGTTGTATTGTTTATGCTGGGATTAAAAATTCTTTCAAACAATGTGAAATCATTTAGCACCGCAACAAAACTGTCACTTTTAGGTGTGTGGATTATCGCCATACTCGGACTAAGTTTTGCCGGAATTAATTTTGCAACACAAAGTGCATACGATGGCGTTCACAATCAAACAGAAGAATTACCTATAACGGCCTTAGATACATTAACCATAAAATTGATTGGCAATGACAACTTATCGAACAAAAAAGAGTTGCGAAGGAGTTATAGTTCCGAGTCAGTATACGATAATGATGTAAACAAATTATATTCGACTAGAATTAACGTCGACTTAAAATCTACTGATAAAGAAACTGCATTTATTAAAATCAGAAAGGAATCAAACGGAAATAATCGTCTAAACGCCAATAAAGATGCAGAATCGATTGAATATGAATTCAGTTTAAATGAGAAAGATCTTTTGCTAAACGGTTACTTTTTATCCGATTTGAAAAATAAATTCAAGGATCAGCTAATTGACATTACGGTTTATTTACCAATTAATTCAGTGGTTTATCTAGACTCATCAACGAAAACATTTTTAAATGATGTGGATAATGTTCAAAATATTTATGATGGAGATATGCCTAAACATTATTTCAAAATGACAGAAAAGGGATTGAAATGTTTAGACTGCAATCCAAGTATCTTTGGTGACGAATTTAAAAAAGACAATGAAAATTTTAAATTAAAAATTGATGAAAAAGGAGTTGAAATAAAAGTAAATGACGGGGAAAATGACGCACAAGTTAGCATTGATGAAAATGGCGTTAAAATCAACTAATTACAGCTCAGCCATAAAACTCAATAAGTCAGCCTTAAAAAAATAACCATAAAATCATTTTAACATACTTTTGAAATAAAACAACCAAACAATGAGAACTTTAGTAAAAATCACCGTTTTAATTACAATTTATCTGGCGTTGTTGTTCACTACAACATCCTGTATCTTTGAAAATATTATTGGAGTTAAAGGAAACAGAAATGTCGTTTCGGAAGACCGCTCAATTAGTTCCAATTTTGAAATAATTAATGTGCAACAGGGAATTAATTTATATTTAACACAAGGAAAACAAACTGATATAAATGTTGAAGCCGATGAAAATATCATGGATTTATTGATTACAGAAGTAAAAAATAATGAGCTCAATATTTATTTTGAAAAAAATGTAAATCAGGCAAAAGCACGAAATGTATATTTAACAACTGAAAATATTTCGAAAATAAATACGTCAAGCGGTGCTTCCGTAAAATCGGAAAATACCATACAGGCAACATCTTTACATCTTGAATCGAGCAGCGGGAGTTCTATTAAAATTCACGTAAATGCCAATAAAATTAAAAGTGAAGCATCAAGCGGTTCCTCCATCACTATTTTAGGAAAAAGCAAAACATTCAGCGCAGATGCAAGCAGCGGAAGTTCAATTAATGCCGATGGGCTTAAAACAATTGATGCAATAACAAAAGTAAGCAGCGGAGCCAATATAGATGTAAATGTTACAGGTAAATTAACGGCAAAAGCAAGCAGTGGCGGTGATATTGATTATGAAGGAAATCCAACAGACATTGACAAAGAGACTTCATCAGGTGGCAGTGTTTCAGGAAATTAGTATTTAGATTTTAATATTTGGTATGAGAATTTGAAAACCCATTACTTAATCAATATAAATCTTATGTTCTGTAAAAAGAATTTTTAAAGTTTACTATAAAATATTCACCGGCTTATAAAAATTAAGTCGGTTTTTTTATTTTTTTGTTAAAAATCAGTCGCCATAAGGAATTCAGACATTTTGTGAAACAATTTTTCCTAAAAACTAATACTATACTCCCAAATTTAACCAAAATAAAACACTATTTATAAAACATTTAACAGATAATAACGTGGAGTTGATTACATTTGTATCCAAAAATAATAATTATTTATAAAAAATAATTTAAGTCCAAATAAGTATGCAACAAAAAAACAACCCACATTCATTTCATGTACCAGTAATGGGGATTGCTTTTACAATAGACACCCCTATTAAAATTGCAAAATATGGTATTTCTTCTGTTATTTCAATTGTAGATGATGTCCTCATTGAAAAAATGGATGAATATTATTCAAAAAAATTTAAAATCCCATATCAATCAATTTCAACAAAAGTAGAGGACTATAGAGCTAAAAGAATTACTTCCTATTTGAATACGGTAGATATTATTGTAAAACAAAAATTTGAAAATCTAAAGAAAAGTTTTGATCAGAAAAACAGTGACTTTGAAAAATATATGGAAATGCTTCCTGATTTTTCTGAACTAAAGCAAAATTTCATTCAAACAATTCAACACAATACAGTAAAAGAAGATTTAAATAATTGGATTCAAGGCAACCTAAAACCTGGGAGCATTGATGTGAATATCATGACCAAATTAGACAAGCCTAATTATAGCAGAAAAGACTTATTGCCTATTGAATTTAATGATGCACACGCAGCATTAAGAGGTTTTGCAAATAGCACTTTGGAATCATCTGTTGTGCTTTCTGCCGGAATGAATCCGAGATTATACAGTTATTTTGAAAATTTCAATGATTTTTTCCCAAATGAAAACAATCAACTGAAAAAGAAAATCATTTTAAAAGTAAGTGACTATAGATCTGCGATTATTCAAGGAAAATTTTTAGCCAAAAAAGGACTTTGGGTTTCTGAATACAGAATAGAATCGGGTTTAAATTGCGGAGGACACGCCTTTGCTTCAGACGGTTATTTATTAGGTCCGATTTTAGAGGAATTTAAAATTAACAAGGATGCTTTGATTGCAGAGATTCACAACATATTGGTTGTGGCGCTAAAAAATAAAGGAAAACACATTCCAGCTGAGCCATTAAATTTGGCAATTACAGTTCAGGGTGGTGTTGGTACTTCTGAAGAACAAGAATTCTTATTGGACAATTATAATATTGATTCCGTAGGATGGGGATCTCCATTTTTGTTGGTTCCGGAAGCAACTACTGTTGATGAAGATACCAGAAAGTCTTTACAGGTGGCAAAAGAAAAAGATTTGTATTTAAGCGATATTTCCCCATTGGGAGTTCCTTTTAACAGTTTAAGAGGAAATTCAAATGAAATCATTAAGAATGAGAGAATTGCAGCGAATAAAGCAGGTAGTGCTTGCGCCAAAAAATTTCTGTCTTCAAATACAGACTATACCGAAAAAGTAATTTGTACTGCTTCAAAAAAATACCAAACCATCAAATTAGATGAGTTAAAACTTGAAAACTTAAATTCAAGTGAATTTGCTGAAAAATCACGTAAAATTACAGATAAAGCTTGTTTGTGTGAAGGCTTGTCGAATGCGGCTCTAATTAACTATGGTATAGAAAGAAAAGGCGAAAAACAAGGTGTTGCAATTTGTCCAGGGCCAAATATGGCCTATTTTTCAAAAGATCTTTCTTTAAAAGAAATGGTAAGCCATATTTATGGCAGAACAAATGTAATCGATACAAAAAATAGACCACATATGTTTATTAAAGAATTGGCTTTATATGTCGACTATTTTTCAAACAAAGTAGATGAGATCAATGATTCGCTTACGGTAAAACAACAAAAATATTTAACATCTTTTCAAAGTAATTTAAATGATGGTATTGAATATTACCAACATTTATTTTCAGATACAAAACTTTATTTTGAATCAAATAAAAAAATCTTGTTAAATGATTTGGAAGATTTAAAAAGCGAATTATTTAATATAAAAATTCCAATTTTAGTAAAAGCTTAATTAAAAAAAGACTGCATTTAAATGCAGTCTTTTTTTTTGGAATAAATCGTTAATTAACCTTTATTATTTGGTCCGCAATGAAAATTCGCAAGCGTCTTATTTTCAAGGATTTTCAAAGTGCTGTCGCGAACTTCTGCCATTAGAATATTTAAGCCACAACGCTCTTCACTTGAACAGTCATCACATTTTTCGTAGTAATTTAAACTTACGCAAGGCAACATGGCTATTGGTCCCTCAAGCAACCTGATTACGGTTGAAATTTTTATTTCGTCAGGTTTTTTTATTAAATAATAACCACCACCTTTTCCTTTCTTGGAGGAAAGGATTCCACTCTTTTTTAAAGTCAATAAAATACTCTCCAAAAACTTTTTTGATATATTCTCGGATTCGGAAATATCTGAAATTAAAACGGGCACATTTTGTTCCTGTTTCGCCAAATAGCTCAACGCTTTAAGTCCGTATTTTGTTTTTTTAGAAAGCATTTTAAAAATTAATATTTTGAATTTAAATTATTCGTTTTTAGGTAAAAAAACTTCAGCCATCATACAACGCGCACTTCCGCCTCCACAAGCTTCAACGGTATCCAATGAACTGTACAATATTGTACCATGTTTTTCAATTTGGTTAATTTGTTGTTTCGTTAAACATTCATAGGCCGAGTTTGACATGACAATATAACGCTCCTCATTATTCCCTAAAACCTGCAACATATTTCCAGCAAAATTATTGACCTGTTCTTCTGAAATAGGAATAATTTCTTTAGCGTCTTCCTTTAGATGTTTAATAACATTTTTTCGTTCCTTTTTATCATCAATACTGTCCAAACAAATTACTGAAAATTTTTCGCCTAAACACATGATTACGTTCGTATGATATATTGGCAATCGTTTTTCATTAAACGTTTGAGAAGAAACAAAAGGAACAGGCGTAAATTCAAAATCTTCACAAAATTCTATCAATAAATCTTCATCCGCCCTTGGCGACAAGGCACAATAGGCTTTTCCATTTACCCTATCTAACAACAAACTTCCTGTGCCCTCTAAATATATTTTTTCATCTTCTGCTGAAGTATAGTCCACCACATTATTAATCTGATAGCCTAAATCTTCCAGCGTTTCCAATACATCCTCTCTCCTTTCCAGTCGTCTGTTTTCTGCATACATAGGATATAAAGCAACATCTCCATTTTCGTGAAATGAGATCCAATTATTTGGAAAAATGGAATCTGGAGTGTCTGTATCATTTGTGTCGTTAATAACAATCACATTTACACCAACGGCTCTTAGTTTTTCCACAAAATCATCAAATTCTTGTAACGCTTTAAATTGCACCGTTTCCGGCGTTAAACTTTCCAATACTTTCTGATAATAATTGTTTACGGCAGTCTGCTCATTCATACGGAATGAAACTGGACGAATCATTAAAATTGTATTTGTTATTTGTTGCATAAAATTAATCTCTTATTAATGGCAATGTTGAACATCTTAATAAACCTTCTTGTTTTGATATTTCTGCGTAAGGAATTTCTTCAACCGTAAAACCTTGTTCTCTTAACCAATTGTTAAGTCTTTTAAAGTTTTTTTCTGAAACCACCACTTCATCCGAAATTGAAAATATATTAGAAAACATCTGATACATTTCGTCTTTTGTGATATGAAACATATTTTCTTTTCCAAATAAATCCACCAAATAATTATAGTCGCTTTCATTTCTGAATCCTTCTTTATGAATGATGGCTTTATTTTTTCCTACCGGCTGAAAACAACAATCTAAATGCAATGCATTTTCATTGGCAATTGTATTCGATTTAACCAAATCAAACTCTTTAACTATTTTATTTGGAAATAGTTTTTTTATAAAATTAACCCCTTTCATATTGGTTCTGGCCGTGATGTAATTTTTATAATCCTCACCTTTATAAGTGCCAATAAAAATATGGTTATTCCATGGCATTACATCACCACCTTCAAAATGAACATCATCAGAGGCTTCAATAATATTGTTGGGATCAATTTGATCAAGGACATATTGAATGGCTTCAATTTCCTTTTCACGATCCGGTAAAATATTCGATTTAAATAATTTATCATCAATAACAAAGGCAATATCCCTTGTAAATATTTGGTTGTAATTTTCAATCAATTTTGGTCTGTAGACTTTTACATTGTATTTTTTGAACACCTTGTTAAAAGCTTCCATTTCTATTAACATATCCTTTTCAAGAGGATAGGTTCCCGCTTTGATATGTTCCAATGATTTAGGATCATATGCATCCTCTAATTTTGGTATGGGACCATTGCTGATTACAGTACCCAAAACCACAGCTCTAAGACGAGAAGTCTCATTGTGAACATTCAGTTTTATCATATATCTTAATTTTACCGTAAAAATAAAGAAACCCCATAACTTAATATGGGGTTTTATTATAAATTTAAAAAAAATTATAATTATCTTTCCTTTAACTCTTTAAATGAACGTAATGGCTCACCAACATATAATTGACGTGGACGGCCTATTGGTTCATTATTTTCACGCATTTCCTTCCATTGTGCAATCCAACCAGGTAAACGGCCAACAGCAAACATAACCGTAAACATAGAAACAGGAATTCCTAAGGCTCGGTAAATAATTCCTGAATAAAAATCTACGTTAGGGTATAATTTACGTTCTGCAAAATATGGATCTTTAAGCGCCACTTCTTCTAAGTGTTTCGCAATTTTTAAAACAGGATCTGTCAAATTAAGATCTGCAAATAATTCATCAGCTGCTTTTTTTATAATTCGGGCTCTTGGGTCAAAGTTTTTGTAAACTCTGTGTCCAAATCCCATTAAGCGGAAAGAATCATCTTTATCTTTTGCTCTATTGATGAACTTCTCAACATCTCCTCCATCTTTTTCAATTTCTTCCAACATTTCCAACACGGCCTGATTTGCACCACCATGAAGATGTCCCCATAATGCAGAAACTCCAGCAGAAACTGACGCAAACAACCCTGCTCCAGAAGAACCAACCATACGAACAGTTGATGTTGAACAGTTTTGTTCATGATCTTCATGTAAAATTAGCAATTCATCAAGTGCTTTAACTGCAATTGGGTTAATTTTATATGGTTCAGTAGGTATTTTAAACATCAGTTGCATAATATTTGAAATGTAGTCTACAGAATTATCTGAATAGTTTAACGGCAATCCATTATTTCTTCTATGAGCCCAAGTTGCCAATACCGGAAACTTTCCTAATAATTTCACTATGGCATGGTACATATCACCTTCCGACTTATCATTTACAACACCTGGATTAAAAGCTGTTAAAGCACTTGTTAAAGCTGATAACATCCCCATAGGGTGAGCCGATTTAGGAAAACCTTCAACAATGTCCATCATTTCTTCATTAACCATCGACTGTTCTTTAATATCAGTTTCAAATTTAATTAACTCATCTTTTGACGGTAATTCTCCAAATATGATTAGAAAAGCTACCTCTAAAAAATTTGCTTTTTTTGTTAAATCCTCAATGGCATAACCTCTGTGTCTTAAAACTCCTTTTTCACCATCTAAAAAAGTTATTTTACTAGTGCAGGATCCTGTATTCTTAAACCCTGCATCTAAGGTTATTAACCCTCCGGTTTGAGGTCTTAATGTTGAAATATCCATGGCTATTTCGTTTTCAGTTCCTATTAAAACTGGAAACTCATATTTTTTACCGTTTACTTCTAAAATCGCTTTATTTGACATCGCTTATGTAGATATATTAGTGTTATTAAATTATTTATTATTAATCCTCACGAATTTAATGAATTTTATAGGGAATTTATATGATTTAAGTCAATGTTTTGCTATAAACGTTTAAAACGTATAGGTTGTTACACAACTAAAAAAGTCGAGAATTATCTCGACTTTTTTAGCAATATAAATAAGAATTCTTAAATTTTAAAGGCCCCTTCTTGCGGATAATAAGAAGTACTTCCAAGTTCTTCTTCAATTCTTAACAATTGGTTGTATTTTGAAATACGATCAGTTCTTGAAGCTGAACCAGTCTTGATTTGACCAGTATTTAATGCAACAGCTAAATCTGCTATAGTAGTATCTTCTGTTTCACCAGAACGATGTGAAATAATACTTGTATAACCAGCATTATGAGCCATATTAACAGCAGCAATAGTTTCTGATAAAGTACCTATCTGATTCAATTTAATCAAAATAGAGTTTGCAATACCATTTTCAATACCTTTTGAAAGTCTTTCAACATTCGTTACAAATAAATCATCGCCCACTAATTGAACTTTAGAACCAATCTTATCAGTTAAATATTTCCAACCTTCCCAATCATTTTCATCCATACCATCTTCAATAGAAATTATAGGATATTTTGAAGCTAATTCACCTAAATAATCTGCTTGTTCTTCAGAAGTTCTGATAACTCCCTTATCTCCTTCAAATTTTGTATAATCATATTTCCCTTTTACATAGAATTCTGCTGCAGCACAATCCAACGCTAACATAACCTCTACTCCAGGCTTATAACCTGCCTTTTCTATCGCTTTTAAAATTGTTTCAATTGCATCTTCTGTTCCATCAAATGTTGGTGCAAACCCCCCCTCATCACCAACTGCAGTGCTTAGACCTCTGTCGTGAAGTAATTTTTTTAAATTATGGAATATTTCAGATCCCATTTTAATTGCCTCCGTAAAGTTTTTAGCTTTCACAGGCATAATCATAAATTCCTGAAATGCAATGGGAGCATCTGAATGTGAACCTCCATTTATAATATTCATCATAGGAACTGGTAAAGTATTTGCACTTACACCACCAATGTAGCGATACAATGGCATACCCAACTCATTTGCAGCTGCTTTTGCCACTGCCAATGAAACGCCTAAAATTGCATTTGCCCCTAATTTAGATTTGTTTTTTGTCCCATCTAACTCAATCATCGCTGCATCAATTTGGCTTTGTTCAAATACAGACATTCCAATAATTTCTTCAGCTAAAATTTCATTTACATTTTTTACAGCTGTAAGGACGCCTTTCCCCATATAATCTTTACCGCCATCACGCAATTCCATTGCTTCATGTTCTCCTGTTGAAGCTCCTGAAGGCACTGCTGCCCTACCTAAAATTCCATTTTCAGTAATTACATCAACTTCTACAGTTGGATTGCCTCGTGAATCAAATATTTGACGTGCATGAACACCTAAAATTATACTCATTTTATTTAATTTTAAAATTAATTTTTATCAATGCAAGTTACATATTTAAGGTCAAATTTTAGTTAAACTAACCTTATTAATACGATAACGTTTTCGTTTTGAATTAAAAAAAAACCATTAACTCTTTGGTTAACGGCTTTTTAATTTATTTATTTGATGATTTTATGTTTTCCATAAACTGATCAAATAAATAAGATGAATCGTGAGGACCCGGACTTGCTTCAGGATGATATTGCACTGAAAAACAATTTTTATTTTTCATTCGCATTCCTGCCAATGTATCATCATTTAAATGAACATGGGTAATTTCAAAATCGGGATGCTTTTCAACTTCTTCTTTATTCACAACAAAACCGTGGTTTTGGGAAGTAATTTCACCTTTTCCTGCAATAATATTTTTTACGGGATGATTTATTCCCCGATGCCCATTATGCATTTTATAGGTAGAAATATTATTTGCCAAAGCAATAACCTGATGCCCCAAACAAATGCCAAATAATGGTAAATTTCGATTTATAATTTCTTTTGCAACTTGCTGAGCTTCTATTAAAGGTTCTGGGTCTCCTGGGCCGTTAGAAAGGAAAAAACCATCGGGATTAAATGAATTCATTTCATCAAAAGTAGCATTAAAAGGAAATACTTTTATATAACAGCCTCTTTTTGCCAAACTTCTTAAAATATTCTTTTTAATTCCTAAATCCAGAGCTGAAATTTTAAACATTGCTTTTTCATCTCCATAACAGTAGGGTTCCATTACGGAAACTTTTGAAGCCAGTTCCAATCCTTTCATATCCGGAACTGCCCGCAATTTTTCTTTTAAAGCTTCAATATCAGTGTCCGTAGAAATTATGGCATTCATTGCTCCTTTATCTCTAATATAACGCGCAACTGCTCTTGTGTCAACATCAGAAATAGCCATTTTATTTTGCTTTTCAAAATAATTACCCAAGGATTCTTGTGCATTTTCTCTTGAATAATTAAAACTGAAATTCTTACAGATTAACCCAGCTATTTTTATAGAACCAGATTCAATTTCATCCTCATTTATACCGTAATTTCCAATATGTGCATTTGTAGCAAGCATTAACTGCCCAAAATAAGAAGGGTCTGTAAAAATCTCCTGATAGCCTGTCATTCCTGTATTGTAACAAATTTCTCCATAAGCGGTGCCGTCACTTCCTATTGATTTTCCTTCGAAAATTGTTCCATCGGCCAAAAGCAAAACTGCCTTTTTACGTTTTGTATATTTCATTAGCTGTAGTACCTTTTTATTAATTGGGTCAAATTTAAATATAAAAAAAAGGATAAACTATAAATAATTTATCCTTTTAATATGATTAATGAGTTCTCATTACTTTGTTTCTTTACTGTCAACGTTTGTTTCAACAGTTTCTTCCACTTTTTTAGCTTTTCCTCTACGAGTGGTTTTCTTTTTCGCTTTATTATTTGGATTGTATGTTGTATTATAATCCACCAATTCAATCATTGCCATAGGCGCATTATCTCCCTGACGATTTCCTAATTTAATAATACGAACATATCCGCCTGGTCTGTCAGCCACTTTTACAGAAACTTCTTTAAATAATTCTGTAACCATGAATTTATTTCTCAAATAGCTAAACACAACTCTACGGTTATGCGTGGTGTCTTCTTTAGACTTTGTAATTAAAGGCTCCACAAATTGACGTAAAGCTTTTGCTTTAGCAACAGTGGTATTAATACGCTTGTGCTCAATTAAAGAACAAGCCATATTAGCAAACATAGACTTTCTATGTGCAGTTTTTCTGCCTAAGTGATTAAATTTCTTTCCGTGTCTCATCTCTTATGTTATCTTAATTAAAACCTAAGTTTTAAATTAATCTTTATCTAATTTGTATTTGCTTAAATCCATTCCAAAACTTAAACCTTTTATATGAACCAACTCATCTAATTCAGTTAAAGATTTTTTTCCAAAATTACGGAACTTCATTAAATCGTTTTTATTGAATGACACCAAGTCTCCCAGGGTGTCAACTTCTGCAGCTTTTAAACAATTTAGTGCTCTTACTGATAAATCCATATCCACTAATTTTGTTTTTAGCAACTGACGCATATGCAAAGATTCTTCATCATAAGTTTCAGTTTGTGCTATTTCATCAGCTTCTAAAGTAATACGCTCATCAGAGAATAACATAAAATGGTGAATCAATATTTTTGCAGCTTCAGTCAATGCATCTTTAGGAGAAATTGAACCGTCAGTAGTAATATCAAATACTAACTTTTCATAATCTGTTTTTTGCTCAACACGAAAATCTTCAACAGTATATTTTACATTTTTGATTGGTGTAAAAATTGAATCTGTAAAAATGGTTCCCATTGCTACGCCAGATTTTTTATTATCATCCGCAGGTACAAAGCCTCTTCCTTTTTCAATGGTAATTTCGAAATCCAATGTAACTGATTTCTCCATATTACAAATAACCAAATCATGATTTAATACTTGAAAACCAGAAATGTATTTTTGTAAATCACCAGCAGTTAACTGCTCGTGCTTAGAAATTGAAATGTTTACTGTCTCTCTATCAGAATCTTCAATTTGTTTCTTAAAACGAACTTGTTTTAAGTTCAAAATAATTTCTGTTACATCTTCAACAACACCTTTAATTGTTGAAAACTCATGTTCAATACCTTCAATACGAAGTGAGGTAATTGCAAAACCCTCTAATGAAGACAACAACACTCTTCTTAAAGCATTACCTACAGTTAAACCAAATCCTTGTTCTAACGGTCTGAATTCAAATCTACCGTTGAAATCGGTAGAATCAATCATAATTACTTTATCGGGCTTTTGAAAATTTAAAATTGCCATAATTGAATTGGTATCTTTAAAATTATTTAGAGTATAACTCTACGATTAATTGTTCTTTGATATTTTCTGGAATTTGAATTCTTTCAGGAACGCTAACAAAGTTTCCCTGTTTGGTTTCTGAATTCCAAGAAAGCCATTCATAAACATCACTTTTATTAGCCAAAGAATTTTCGATAGCCAACAATGATTTTGATTTTTCTCTTACAGCAACAATATCACCTGCATTTAAGGAATAAGAAGGTATGTTAACCAACTCTCCATTTACTGTAATATGACGGTGAGACACCAATTGGCGTGCTGCACTACGACTAGGTGCAATACCAATCCTGTATACTACATTATCTAAACGACATTCACAAAGTTGTAATAAAATTTCACCAGTAATACCTTTATTGCTTGATGCTTTTTTGAACAAGTTAGAAAATTGTTTTTCCAAAATACCATACGTATATTTTGCTTTTTGCTTTTCAGCTAACTGAATAGAGTATTCAGATTTTTTTCCTCTACGACGGTTATTACCGTGTTGTCCTGGAGGGAAATTTCTTTTTTCAAAAGATTTATCCTCTCCAAAAATTGCTTCTCCGAATTTACGGGCAATTTTAGTTTTTGGTCCTGTATATCTTGCCATTTTTAATTATTATTTGATAGGGATTATGAATTAAGGCTAATCCTTCGATAATCTTAAAATTCCTATCGGTTAAAATTTATTTTAATTATACTCTTCTTCTTTTCGGTGGTCTACAACCATTGTGTGGTAATGGCGTAACATCAATAATTTCTGATACTTCAATTCCCATATTGTGAATTGATCTAATAGCAGATTCTCTTCCGTTACCTGGTCCCTTTACATACACTTTCACTTTTCTCATCCCTGCTTCATGGGCTACTTTACCACAATCTTCAGCGGCTAATTGCGCAGCGTAAGGCGTATTTTTTTTAGAACCTCTAAATCCCATTTTCCCAGCTGATGACCAAGAAATTACATCACCTTTTTTATTGGTAAGCGATATAATAATATTGTTAAATGAAGCCGTAATATGTGCTTGACCAACTGCCTCAACAATAACTTTACGTTTTTTTGTACTTGCTTTCGCCATAATATTCTAGTTATTATTTAGTTGCTTTTTTCTTGTTAGCTACAGTTTTTCTTTTCCCTTTTCGAGTTCTAGAATTGTTCTTAGTTCTTTGACCTCTTAAAGGTAATCCAGATCTATGACGAATACCTCTATAGCATCCAATATCCATTAAACGTTTAATGTGTATTTGAATTTCTGAACGCAATTCACCCTCAATATTAAAGGTACCTACCTGTTCTCTGATTCCGTGAATTTCGTCGTCTGTCCAATCTTGAACTTTCGTGCTTTCGTCAACTTTTGCATTTGCCAAAATTTCTTTAGCTCTGCTGTTTCCAATCCCAAAAATATACGTTAAGGCAATTACACCTCTTTTATTTTTTGGAATATCAATACCTGCTATTCTTGCCATAACTATCCTTGTCTTTGTTTAAATCTAGGATTCTTTTTATTGATTACATATAATCTGCCTTTTCTACGCACAATCTTGCACTCGGCACTTCTCTTTTTTACTGATGTTCTAACTTTCATCGTTAATACTTTAATATCTGTAAGTAATTCTTGCTTTTGTTAAATCGTATGGACTCATTTCGAGTTTAACCTTATCTCCAGGTAATAATTTTATATAATGCATACGCATTTTACCTGATATATGTGCCGTAACTATATGCCCATTTTCCAACTCTACACGAAACATTGCATTAGACAAAGCTTCTGTAATGGATCCGTCTTGTTGTATTGCTGGTTGTTTTGCCATTATGCTATTGCTTTTCTTTTTGTTCCCTTTTTCATTAGCCCATCATAATGACGGTTTAATAAATGAGAATTAATTTGTTGAATAGTATCAATTGCAACACCAACCATAATTAATAAAGATGTACCTCCGTAAAACAATGCCCACGACTGAGTTAATCCAAAATTAATAACTATTGCAGGCAATATTGCAACAAGTGCTAAAAATATAGATCCCGGGAATGTAATTAAGGATAATATTCTATCCAAAATTTCACCTGTATCTTTTCCAGGTCTAATTCCAGGAATAAAGCCACCGCTTCTTTTTAAATCATCAGCCATTTTATTGGTTGGAATTGTAATTGCAGTATAAAAATAACTAAATACTATAATTAAAAATGCAAATAGCATATTGTACCAAAAACCAAACATATTTGAAAATTCGATCCCGATTGATTTTATTGAATCATTTGATGAACCTGCCATTAATGCAGGAGCAAACATAATTGCCTGCGCAAAAATAATTGGCATAACACCAGATGCGTTCAGTTTTAAAGGAATATAATCCCTTGAGCCAGAAACATTTTTAATATTTCCTGCTACCGTTTTTCTTGCATACTGCACAGCAATTCTGCGAACTGCGGTAACCAAATACACACTTACAAGAATAACTAACAGCCATACAATCACCTCAATCAAAATCATAATCAGACCTCCATTTGAAGCCGTAATTTTAGAAACAACTTCTTGTATAAAAGCTCCTGGAAAACGTGCAATAATACCAATCATAATTAATAATGAAATACCATTACCAATCCCTTTATCAGTTATTTTTTCACCAAGCCACATTGCAAAAACAGTACCTGATGTTAATACAACCATTGAAGTTAACCAAAACATACTTCCACTAATGTAGAAAGCCGATGAAGGTATTAATTGATAAATATTTGTAATATATGCAGGCCCTTGAACCATGGTAATTGCGATGGTTAACCAACGCGTAATTTGATTTATTTTTTTTCTACCGCTTTCACCATCTTTCTGTAGTTTTTGTAAATAAGGAACTGCAATTCCCATTAATTGAACTACAATAGAGGCAGATATGTAAGGCATAATACCTAATGCTACAACTGATGCTCTTGCAAAAGCACCACCAGTAAACATATCTAATAAGCTTAAAATCCCACCACCGCTTGTTTGACTTTTAAGCGCTGCTTGCGCAACGGTAATATCAATACCCGGAAGTGGCACTTGAGCTGCAAAACGATAAATTGCCATAAATCCAAGAGTCAATAGAATCTTATTTCTAAGTTCTTCTATTGTCCAGATGTCTTTAATGGTTTGAATAAACTTTTTCATCTATTATCTTTTTATAGCATTTCTACTGAACCACCCGCATTTTCAATTGCAGCTTTTGCAGTGGCAGTAAATTTATGAACAGTTACATTTAATTTCGCTTTTAACTCACCGTTTCCTAATATTTTAATAAGGTCATTTCTACGGGCCAAACGATTTTCAATCAAAATATCCATTGTTACAGTATCTGTGATTTTATTATTATCAACCAATTCTTGTAACTTATGTAAGTTTACACCAACATATTCTTTACGATTTATATTTGTAAAACCAAATTTAGGCACACGTCGTTGCAAAGGCATTTGACCACCTTCAAAACCAACTTTTCTAGAATATCCTGATCTGGATTTTGCTCCTTTATTACCTCGGGTAGCTGTTCCTCCTTTTCCGGAACCTTGACCTCTACCTATGCGTTTACCTTGAGTTTTAACTGATCCTTTTGCAGGCTTTAAGTTATTTAATGTCATCACTTTATAAATTATTATTTAATTTCTTCAAAAGAAACTAAGTGTTTAATTTTATTTACCATACCAAGGACTGCTGGGGTAGCATCATGTTCAACTACCTGATTCATTTTCTTCAAACCAAGCGCCTCAAGAGTTCTTTTTTGTCTTTGAGGACGTCTAATTTTACTTCTTACTTGGGTTACTTTTATTTTTGCCATCGTGCTCCTTGTTTTATCCGTTAAATACTTTTTCTAAAGAAATTCCTCTTTCTTTAGCAATCATACTGGCACTACGAAGTTGCAATAATGCATCAAACGTTGCTTTTACAACATTGTGAGAATTCGATGAACCTTGTGATTTTGAAAGCACATCATGCACACCAACTGATTCAAGGACTGCACGTACTGCACCACCTGCTATAACACCGGTACCAGATGAAGCTGGTTTTAAAAACACTCTAGCTCCTCCATATTTACCTTTTTGTTCGTGAGGTAATGTTTGCTTTAAAATTGGAATTCTAATTAAATTTTTCTTTGCGTCTTCAATTGCTTTAGCAATTGCTGATGCAACATCTTTAGATTTTCCTAATCCGTGTCCTACAACACCATTTCCGTCTCCAACTACAACTATAGCAGAGAAACTAAATGCTCTCCCTCCCTTAGTTACTTTGACAACTCTATTAATACCAACTAAATGATCATTTAGTTCCAACCCGCTAGGTTTAACCCTTTCTACGTTATTGTATTTTTGATACATAATTTACTAAAATTTTAAACCTGCTTCTCTTGCAGCGTCTGCTAGAGCTTTAACTCTACCGTGATACAAAAATCCATTTCTATCAAAAGCAACGGCTTCTACACCAGCGCTTATAGCTTTTTCAGCAATGCTTTTACCTACTGTTTTTGCTATATCTGATTTTGAACCTGTTGATTCAATTTCTTTATCTCTTGATGAAACTGATACCAATGTGGTACCTAAATTATCATCTATCAATTGAGCATAAATTTCTTTATTACTTCTAAACACTGATAATCTAGGTTTAGCAGCTGTACCAGCTATAATTTTTCTGATTCTATGCTTAATTCTTTGTCTTCTTACAAGCTTTGATAATGCCATAATACTCTAATGATTATGCAGATTTACCTGCTTTTTTTCTTAATAATTCTCCTACAAATTTAACTCCTTTTCCTTTGTAAGGCTCTGGTTTACGCAAGGAACGAATCTTTGCTGCAACAGCCCCCACAAGTTGTTTATCGTATGAAGTTAATTTTATGATTGAGTTTTTTCCTTTTTCAACTACTGTTTCAACCTTAACTTCTGGAGCTACTTCTAAAACAATATTGTGAGAAAAACCTAAAGCTAAGTCCAATACCTGACCTTGGTTTGTTGCTCTATATCCTACACCAACAAGTTCTAATTCTTTTGTCCATCCTTTTGAAACACCTTCAATCATATTGTTAATTAAAGCTCTGTATAACCCATGTTTTGCTTTATGGACTTTACTTTCTGATGGTCGTTCTAAAACGATTATTCCATCTTCTACTTTAATTGTAATATTATCAGTAATTTTCTGAGTTAACTCTCCCAATTTTCCTTTTACAGTAATTACATCATCATTAATTTCTAATGTAACATCTGCTGGTAAGGTTATTGGCCACTTTCCTATTCTTGACATCTTTGTTTAGTTCTTTATTAATATACGAGACATAAAACTTCCCCACCAACATGCTCCAAACGAGCTTTTTTGGTTGTCATAACACCTTTTGATGTAGATATTATTGCAATACCTAATCCGTTTAATACACGTGGCATTTCTTCTGCTCCAACATATTTTCGCACTCCTGGAGTACTTACTCGTTGTAATTTTTTTATAATGGAAGCTTTGGTTGCTTTATCATACTTCAAGGCTATTTTGATAGTTCCCTGAACAGTATTGTCCTCAAACTTATAGCTTAAGATATAACCTTGATCAAATAAAATCTTGGTTATTTCTTTTTTAATTTTTGAAGCTGGAATTTCCACAACTCTGTGACCAGCCATAATTGAATTTCTAACCCTGGTTAGATAATCTGCGATTGGATCTGTAATCATATTTATTAATTTTGCGGTTTTGGTTTTCAATATTTTTACTGAACCTAAAACCAATTTATAATTTTACCAACTTGCCTTTCTAACGCCTGGTATTAATCCTTGATTTGCCATCTCACGAAATGTAACTCGTGATATTCCAAATTGTCTGATATACCCTTTTGGTCTTCCTGTTAATTTACACCGGTTGTGCAAACGTACTGGAGATGCATTTTTTGGCAGTTTTTGTAATGCTTCATAATCGCCGGCTTTTTTCAAAGCTTTGCGTTTTTCAGCATATTTAGCAACTATCTTTCTTCTTTTAACCTCACGGGCTTTCATTGATTCTTTAGCCATTTCCTAATTCTTTTTAAATGGTAAACCTAGTTCACTTAATAATGATTTTGCTTCTTTATCAGTTTGAGCAGAAGTTACAAAGGTAATATCCATTCCACTTATTTTGTTTACTTTATCAATATCAATTTCAGGGAAAATGATTTGTTCTGTAATACCTAAGTTGTAATTTCCTCTACCATCAAAACCATTGGCTTTAATTCCGCCGAAATCCCTTACACGAGGCAAAGCTGTTGTAACTAACCTGTCTAAAAATTCATACATTTTATTTCCGCGTAAAGTTACTTTAGCGCCAATTGGCATCCCTTTACGTAATTTAAAAAATGCAATATCTTTTTTAGATATGGTAGCCATAGCTTTTTGACCAGAAATTTTAGCCAACTCCTCAACAGCATAATCAATTAATTTCTTATCGGCAACTGCAGCGCCAACTCCTTTATTAATTACAATTTTTTGTAATTTAGGAACTTGCATTACATTTTTATAACCGAATTCTTCAGTAAGAGTTTGAATTAATCTACTCTTATACTCCTCTTTAAGTCTTGGTGCATTATTTGCCATAACTAAATTGCTTTATCCGATTTTTTAGAAAACCTAACTTTTTTATCTCCTTCAGTTCTATATCCAACTTTAGTTGCTTTTCCATTCTCGAGCAACATTAAATTAGAAATATGAATAGAAGCTTCTTTTTTCACAATACCTCCTTGTGGGTTTTGTGCGCTAGGTTTTGCGTGTTTTGATATCATATTGACACCTTCAACAATTGCTCTGTATTTTACTGGAAAAATTTTAACAATTTTTCCTTCTTCCCCTCTGTGATCACCGGCCGTAACTTGAACGGTGTCTCCTGCTTTTATTTTTAACTTCATATCTTATAAGTTTATTAAAGCACTTCAGGTGCTAATGATACAATTTTCATAAATTGTTTTTCCCGAAGTTCTCTTGCAACAGGACCAAATACAC
>Ga0314774_1000880_pt1 | contig 21189 bp, 17 predicted proteins | sample MetaGCBIA2018_FD_204515 | JGI IMG/M metagenome (GOLD analysis project Ga0314774, IMG submission 204515) | Cryopeg brine microbial communities from Beaufort Sea near Barrow, Alaska, United States - CBIA 2018 | ecosystem: Environmental > Aquatic > Marine > Coastal | place: USA: Alaska | collected...
ATTTCCACAAGTGTCTCCTGAGTCAACATCGGCCGCCCTGATCATGTTATTAGGCGGCTATTTTGCCTCAGGTGGGTCAATTTTAAGTTGGCGTTGGTGGGTCAGTATTACTGTGGCGGTGACAGTGCCATGACCTCGCTTCGAGGGCATTATCTGAACTCTGGAACGAATTAACAGGAATTTCGGCAGCGGAGCTCAATACACTCATTAGCAGAAAAATCCGAGGAGAGTGGCTGTCTGCCTATCATCCAATTATAGAGGTAGCTGACGACGAAAATCCTGAACGAAAAAACGCGGTACACAGCATTCAGCCTAGATTGCATTTGCTTCCATTGATTGAAGTGAGCATGAGCAGCGCCGTCCGCGATATTGCCCTAGGGGCAAAGAAAGCTCTCGAGTACTGGGAAGCCATACCTGAGCACGCTCAAACATGCCACTTCCAGATCCTGCCGATTCCCTATATAGGCGAGCATCGGCATTTCGCATTGGAGATCACGACAGCAGGTGAAGACCAGTCAGTCAGAACAGATGCATTTGCTCTGGGTTTCAACCCCAAGCTTGGCAAAATAAGGTTTGACCGTATTAAGGATGTCTACGATCTAGAACACAGTATTCTGGGAACGACGGGCCTAGCCACTCCGCCATTGACGTGCCCAATACTCTCTAAATTACCCAAAACGCAAAAGTGACCCTACCCCTCATAGACCATCATTCATTCAACACTTGGGAGCAGCATGTCTGCGCGTGATATTTCACTGGGTGGAAGAAAATTCAGGTGGTCTCAGCACTGGTCTAACTGATTATTTTCTACACCCCCCGCTGATCTTCTGAACCAATAAATTGGCCAGGAGATCAATAATGCAAATCCTCAGGCTCAGAGACGTTATTCAAAAGACAGGCCTTGGCCGCTCATCAATTTACAAGTTTTCAGGCCAAGGCCTATTCCCCTGCCCCATAACGCTTGGCGGCATGTCAGTTGGCTGGACAGCAAATCGAATAGATCGATGGATCGTTGAACGAATTCGCGAGCGTGATTCAGCCCCTACAAACGCAGAATACACCACCCAATGGGATGTCACCATTGGAAAGGCAGACACAAGTGAACCAGACCTGCGGGTCCTCAGAATCAAGCACGTCATTGAAATGACAGGTCTGGCACGGGCGACGGTATACAAATACATTCAAGAACGAGCGTTCCCCCGTCCCATTTCTCTGGTAGGCGCCTCGGTGGGCTGGCTGGATGCCGAAGTAGCGTTTTGGCTGGCTTCCTGCGCTGGAGCGAGCAGCGACGAGTCCCTCAATGAATTTGAAGCACCGTCCGAAGCCGCTTAGCCTACCGTCAACAAACCGTTCTCAATAACGACTCTGGCTACCCCCGTTACTGACACTAATTCTTTCAGCATCCAATCAATCTATCCTCCAGTTCAGCCCCACGTCCAGCGCCCAATGTTCCCAACTGCCCTTGTCGAGCGTGCCACCCCCTTTTGGGTTTGTATGTTATTGATTAATAAAAGTACTTCTTATCAGTGAATGCAGCAGGAAAGAGAACATGGGCTCACACAGTGAAAGCCCACCACGAAACAGATGGCAATTGCGGAGATATTGGAAGACCCAGCTGCCCCCTCAAGCTACACAGGACAAACGGGCGAACGTAGCAATCCTTAGGGGTATCAAAACGATTTAACCAAGATACGTTGAGGTGCGTCATTTCTTACGTGCCCAGGTAATGGTTTGAGCACAACGCTCAGCCCATCTAACCTGGAGACTTACAATGGACTCATGCGCTTACCACGACACCCCGACTGACGGCGAGATGCTGGACTGGTTGGGCGGATTGCACGGCGGTGAACTCATTACCAATACCCTCGGTCAGCCAATTACAATGCCCTCAGATTACCACTGGCGCAACGACCTGGTTTGGATCGACCAACAGTTGAAAGCTATGGCTAATGCGCGGCATGTTCTTGATCACCAGCGGCTGATTCAACCAGAAGCCTTCGGCGCCGAGACGGTTATGCTGGCTCCAGATCCATTGTTAGATGCGCTGACTACAGTCTTCACGGTATTAGTGACCATGTTTGAGAAGACCGATATTGGTCAGCACTATCGACCCAGCCCCTACGCTACTCGTTTCCTGTGGGCCTTCGGTCAGTGTGGATATCTGCACGAGACTGGATTTCGTCAACCACCAGCAATGAGCCGTCAGACGGCGGAACAGGTGGTCACAGATCTCATTCAACGCTTAGAAGCCTGGTACCAGAGCATGGGACAGCCGGACTTTGCCTACGAGTGTAATCGCAACCGACGCAATAGCCGCGACAATTACAAGCGCCTCTGTGAGCTCATGGAAGCACTCTTCGAGTGCCATAGTCGCCTAATGGTTGTTCGAGTAGACCTGGGTTATAGTGAGTTCGACAGCCCCTACATCGACTACGAGACGGCCCGTTACCATAGAGAGCAACTCTGCCTCGCCTTTAACACCCACTCCCTGTTCAACCATCTGTTAGGGTACGCCTGGAAACTGGAATGGCAACCCAAGAAAGGCTTTCATTACCACTTCATCTTCTTCTTCGACGGTCATCAGTGCCAGGAAGACATTACCCAAGCTCGTCTCATTGGTGAAATGTGGGCGAAGGCCATTACCGGCGGCCAAGGCCATCCTTGGAGCTGTAATCTCAATGCCAAGCAAACCTATCACGACAATGCCATGGGATGCATCGACTACCATGACAACGAAAAGAAGCGCGGGCTTTACTGGCTGGCTAAGTACCTGACCAAGATCGACGAATACGCCGCCATGTTAGTCAAAGGCAGGACTTTTCAAACTAGCCGCAAACCGAATAGTTACGATGGACCGAGGCGTGGGCGGCCCCGCCTATACCAGAGTATCCCTTTGACTTACGGCGATGCTGGCCTCTGAGTCACCGTCAAGAACAATTGGTTTGGCGTGGACACCGAGACGAGGCTAGGTATTACGGCTTGAACTCTCAAACAAATACTCTGAGCAATGAAGGAGGATGATGTATGAGAGTGCTCAGATTGGCGGAAGTACAAGATAAATCCGGGCTGGCCAGGTCCACGCTGTACAAATACATTGATGCCGGCACATTTCCCAGGCCTATCTATCTTGGTGGAAGAGCTGTTGGTTGGATTGATTCCGAAATCCATGAGTGGTTGCAGGAAAAACAAATCGAGCGCGATATGCGGTATGGGGCATCCAGAGGCTGGGGCCTCTAGTTTATTCTGAATAACACTGCGGACGGTGGCGGATCATAATGGACAAAAAATGTGCCATCGCCTCCCAAGAAGACTTAGCCTTTAGCGCAATTAAATAGTGTAGCAGCATCGCATTTTCGGAAAACCAAGAGCCTGTCAAATTGTGATGCTCACCCCGCAGCTATTCAGCCAGATGTTATGATGTCTAGCCTACATTAATTATCAAGACAGGAAGGGGATAGCAACAATGGCTCTAAACGCTGAAGAGAAAGAAGCCATTATGGCTAAACGCGGTGAGTCAAAGGCTTTAGCAGGAAACAAAACGACTATTTATGAGATCATCCTGAAAGACGGAAAAAGTGCGACAATGCTCTCTATGGAAGGCGCCTCATTGGAAGAGGCAACCTTGAGCGCGCATGACCGATTCAGCAAAGAGCGAGTAAAAGAAGTGAAGGTAAAAGTTTGAACGATTTCAGTTATGGCATTCTGTATATGGTCAACTAATCCCTGACAGACAGCATCGGCGCCGTCATCATCGAAATTTTGAAGCAAACGAAGATGCAGAACGTATGCACTAAGATGAAGCCCCACTGACCTATGCTCGGAATCAGGCCAACCAAAAGTACAGCCCAGTCTGATAAAACCGAGGATCTTACAAATAAAAGGAATAACAGGCTACGGCCAGCTTCGGATGGAGCAACTGGCCCAGTAGAATCTTCGCAAGACTGCCAGGCCAGTGCCTCTGAGCATAATGTTACGACTCAGGCTTGAGACCTTCCCGCTCACAAAGAGCAGAATACAGCTCTTGTACTTGGGTGCGCTGTTCGGCGGAGACTGGCTTACCATTCAGTTCATCATTGGCATAGCCGCTAACATTGCCATCGAAATCAACCTGGGCCAACCCGTTAGCTTCAGCTTGCTCGCGCTCAGCAATTAAATCTTCGCTAAACGAAACAGCCTGACTTTCCGGTCGATGATGCACAACCACCTGAATTGCAGCTTCATAAAGAACCGCGCGGCGCGCAAGATCTGAATTATCCGTGTTATTGCCCAAACTCATTTCTGAACCCTCGACTTCTATAGACCACAAAGGCCTAGTGAATGTCCGTCAAGGTTATCGCAAGATCAAAAGGATTGGGAGAAAATAAGGCACGGACTGAATCACCTATTCAGCCATCGCTCGCCTTTCGGCTGGCCCAGCCCTATATTTCCGTGACTATAAGCGAACAGGTCTGACATAATCGGGTCAAAACAGACCAAAGTCGGCAAAAACCGCTACATTCATTCACACAGTTGAGTTCGAAACCATGAAATTCCAGGATAAAACCATGGTCGATATGGTAGATCGATGGCTTTCGATAAGTGAGATATCCCAGTACCTGGGGGTCTCCAGCGATACTGTATATAAGTGGATAGAACGTAAGAACCTCCCAGCTCACAAAATCGGACGGCTGTGGAAATTCAAGAAAGAAGAAGTGGATGAATGGGTTCGGTCTGGACAGTCTGCGGAAAAGTAGGGATTACTAAATATGCTCAAGCTGGAAGACATAAAGAAAGATGCGCAGGTCCGCGGCATACAAGGCGATGAGGTGGTCCGCATAGTGCAGACTGAGCCCGTGGGGGATCATGCTCTGACCGTGTACTACAAAGACAGCCAAGGCCGCTTGAACGAACAAATGCTGTTCCGTACCGATGAAGCACGCTTGGAACTCGCTCAGGCTGGCCGCCCCTGGGCATTTGATGCGCCCGGTGCGGATTTTAAATTGGGTTTAGAAGCCTATCGAATCACCCAAGCTGCAATGTTTGACCCCATGATGGCGGTTCACACCTCCAATGTGGAACCCCTGCCCCACCAGATTTCGGCAGTGTACGAACACATGTTACCGCGCCAACCACTACGCTATGTGTTGGCCGATGACCCGGGTGCTGGCAAAACCATTATGGCGGGCCTACTGATTCGCGAGCTGCTCATGCGGGCTGATGCAAAGCGGATTCTGATCGTCTCGCCAGGCGGCCTGACCGACCAATGGCAAGATGAGATGCTGGAAAAGTTCAGCGTCCAGTTCCAAATATTTAGCCGCGAGAAACAAGAGCAATGTGCATCCGGGAACTATTTTAACGAAGTCGACCTTCTGATCTGCCGGCTTGATCAGCTTTCCCGAAACGAAGATCTTCAGGAAAAACTGAAAAACAGTGAATGGGACCTCATCATTGTCGATGAGGCCCACAAGCTTTCAGCCAACTACTTTGGCAACAAGGTTAATAAGACCAAACGGTTTCAGCTGGGCGAGCTACTAGGCACCATTACCCGTCACTTCCTACTGATGACAGCCACGCCCCACAACGGCAAAGAAGAAGATTTCCAGATTTGGCTGTCCTTGCTCGACGGCGACCGCTTTTACGGCAAATTCCGAGAAGGCGCACACAAAGTCGATATTTCCGACATGATGCGTCGCATGGTCAAGGAAGAACTGCTGAAGTTCGACGGTACCCCCCTATTCCCAGAGCGACTGGCCTACTCCGCAAACTACCAGCTGTCAGACGCCGAAGCTGACCTTTATGCTCAAGTAACGGATTACGTTCGCAACGAAATGAACCGTGCGGACAACCTGGATGGCAAGCGCAGGGGCACAGTTGGGTTCGCTCTAACCCAGCTACAGCGTCGCCTAGCATCAAGTCCAGAGGCCATATATCAGTCCATTAAACGCAGACGTAAGCGTTTGGAGTCACGTCTGGATGAAATGAAGCTTGTCGCTCGCGGCCATGCTGTGGCGCAAGCAGGCAAAAACAGCGTCGCTGAAACTCTGGGCGAATATCAACTCAATAAAGAACTCGACATACCCGACAACATCGACGAACTGGATGACGACGAGCTAAGCGCAGAAGAGTATGAACGGTTCGCAGAACAGGTAGTAGACCAAGCCACAGCTGCTGAAACCATTCCTGAGTTAGAGGCAGAAATTCAGATTCTAAAGGATCTGGAATACCAAGCCATGACCGTTGTTCAATCCGGCAACGATAAAAAATGGGAAGAGCTCTCTCATCTGCTGCAAGACCGTCCCGAGATGTACACAGCAGGTGGCAGTCGTCGCAAGCTCATCATCTTCACTGAGCATAAGGACACGCTGAACTATCTGGTGCAGCGTATTCGTGGTTTGCTGGGCAACCCCGAGGCAGTGCTCACTATTCATGGCGGCACCAGCCGGGATGCCAGGCGCAAGGCCCAGGAAGAGTTTCGAAACAATCCGGATGTGCTGGTTTTAGTGGCAACAGATGCAGCAGGCGAAGGCGTAAACCTGCAAAACGCCAGTCTTATGGTCAACTATGACCTGCCCTGGAACCCTAACCGCCTGGAACAGCGCTTTGGCCGTATTCACCGTATTGGTCAGACTGAGGTGTGCCATCTATGGAACTTAATTGCCAACGAGACGCGAGAAGGCGCAGTCTTCCAGAAGCTGTTTGAAAAGCTGGAAATTGAAAAGAAAGCGCTGGGCGGCAAAGTCTTCGACGTACTGGGCGAAGCCTTCGAAAACCGGTCGCTCAAAGACTTGCTCGTGGAAGCCATCCGCTATGGCGAATCGCCAGAAGTCAAAGCCAGACTGAACCAGGTGATTGATGGCGCCCTAGACACGGAGCATCTGCGTGAAATCCTTAAGCGCAACGCGTTAGTTGAACAGCACATGTCACTGGAAGATCTTTACGCAGTAAAAGAGGAAATGGAAAAAGCCGAAGCTCGCAAGCTTCAACCCTATTTTATTCGCGCCTTCTTTACTGAAGCCTTTCGGACGCTCAGCGGCGAAATGCGACAAAGGGAAGCTGGCCGGTACGAAGTTCGCCATGTACCCGCAGCCATTCGCGAACGAGACCGCGTCATGGGCGAAAGCCGCACGCCAGTGCTGAAAAAGTACGAGCGTATCTGTTTTGAAAAGCAGCTGATTCGTACCCCAGGCAAACCGATGGCCGACTTAATTCACCCTAACCACCCTTTGATGGCCTCCACCACGGACCTTGTACTTTCTGCGCATCGCAGCAAACTCAAACAAGGCGCGGTACTGGTTGATCCGAACGACGAAGAAATCGAGCCCCGAATTCTCTTTATGGTGGATCACAGTATTCGTGAAGGTGAAAGCGCAGGCACTGCTAACAAACCCGCCATAGCGTCGCGCCGCCTGCAATTTGTGGAGATTGATCAGCAGAGCAACACCTCTCACGCTGGTTGGGCCCCACACTTGGACCTACAACCTATCGATAGTGATGACCGCAAGTTGATTCAAGACGTACTGAGTGCCCCCTGGATTACCGGCAACCTTGAAGCCTTAGCGCTAAACCATGCCTCTCAGCACCTGGTGCCAGAACATTATCGGGAGATAAAAACGCGCAGAGAGCTTCAGTCTGAAAAAATCCACGCGGCAGTTCACGAACGGCTTGTGAAAGAAATTAACTATCTTTCTGGGCAAGCCATCAAATTGGACCAGGATGTGGCCGCGGGCAAACAGCCGCGCATGCAACCAGAGAACTTTCGGCGACGAGCAGAAGAATTGACTGCCAGACTAGAACAGCGCAAACGAGAACTGGAGGCCATGAAGAACGTGGTCTCAAGCACGCCCGTAGTTATTGGTGGTGCCCTCGTCATTCCGCAGGGTTTACTGGATATGCGAAAGGGTAAACCCCTGTTCACAGTAAATGCCCAGGCCCGTGCGCACATCGAGCAGATAGCGATGAAGGCAGTGATGGATCATGAAGAAGGTTTGGGCCACACAATTAAAGACGTATCTACTGAAAAGTGCGGGTGGGACATCACTGCACGCCCAAAACCGAACCTAGATGGGTCTTTACTGCAAGACAGACATATTGAAGTCAAAGGCAGAGCCAAGGGGCATGACGTCATTACCGTTAGCCGTAACGAAATTCTCTACGCTCTCAATCAGGAAGATAAGTTCTGGTTGGCGATTGTTTTAGTGGACGGCAATAGTTACGACGGCCCGTACTACGTGCAAAACCCATTCACTATAGAGCCAGACTTTGGTGTGCCCTCCGTGAACTATGAACTCAAACACTTATTGTCCAAAGCCGAGCCCCAGGAGCCAGGCCAATGAACCTTGAAACGCTGAAGGTCACTAATTTCCGGCGCTTTGAAAGGCTTGAGGTAAGTTTTCATCCGGAGCTGACCGTATTGGTAGCCCGAAATGGGCAAGGCAAAACCTCAATATTAGACGCTGCAACTATTGCTCTAGGTACTTTTGTCGGGGCTTTTGATTTAGGGACCGCCAAGCATATCGCGCAGGCGGATGCTCGTTATCAGCGCCTATCTGGCCATTCTGATAGTGAACAAGTATTCCCCGTTCGGCTCGAAGCCACGCTAAAGGGCATAGATAGACCTGTCATCAGAGAACTTCTTGGCGCAAAAGGCAGAACAACAATAAAACATGCGTCTGCACTCACAGGGCTTGGCAAACAACTCATGAAACAGGTTCAAGCCCTGGAACCCATACCACTGCCACTGCTGGCCTACTATGGTTCAGGTCGCCTCTGGAATGCACACAAGAATATGAGCCGCAAAGCTGTGCTCAGCGAAAGTCGCACCTTGGGATACGAAGACTGCTTCAGTTCGGCATCCAGCTTTACTCAAGTCCAGCAATGGATGACAAAAGCGACATTCGCAGCACTTCAGCAACAGAACATGGACGTTTACCAGGGTCATAAAATCGCGGATCAGATTGAAGGCATCCAAAGCACTGTTAATACCGTTCTGGGTAGCGATGGCTGGAGTGGATTCCATTACAGCGTTCAGCATGAGGAACTCGCCATGACTCATGAGGAGTTAGGCGTATTGCCTGTGTCAATGCTCAGCGATGGCGTACGCGCAATGGTGTCCCTGGTGGCGGATATGGCGTGGCGCTGTACCAAACTCAACCCTCAGATGGGCGCAGATGCATCCAAAAAAACAAAGGGCATTGCCTTTATCGATGAAGTTGATATGCACCTTCACCCTAAATGGCAACAGACTGTGATTGGTTCGCTACGCGAGGCCTTTCCCAACGTGCAATTCATTGTCACAACTCACAGCCCACAAGTGCTTTCCACCGTGAATTCGGAATCCATCCGGCTGATAAGCAGTGAGCTCGACCGAGAAACCGGAAAATTCATATCTCAAGCTGTAATACCAACCATGCAAAGCCGTGGCGTAGCCAGTAACGATGTGATGGCAGAGCTTCAAGGTATCGATGCCATCCCTGGCGTTGAAGAAGCCCAGTGGCTTCAAAGCTACAAGGCAATTATCACCTCGAATCAACTAACGTCTGAGCAGGAAAGAAAAAAACACGCTCTCATGAACAACATTATTGCCCATTTCGGTGAAGAGCATCCCGAGTGGCTAGAATGCCAGCGCCTCGAACGCTTGCAAGAAATGAAATCCAAACTCGCTGAAAAACTGTCGGCCAGTAAATCAAGGGATTGATATGCACCACCTGAACCGACCACCAGCGCCACGATGCCTCGATCACTATCGGCATGGCCAAAATAACTGGGGCGACGTGAGAAATGAGGACAAAGCAGAGATCTGGGCCAGGTTGAATGAAATGCAAGGCAATCGCTGCGCGTATTGTGAATGCGAGATTCGTACCGAGCCACACAACCATCATGCCCACATCGAACACTTTCGTCAGCGAAATCGCCACCCTCAAGGTACCTTCGAGTGGTACAACTTGTTTGGTTCCTGCAATCGCGCAGGGAGTTGCGGTAAGCACAAAGACAAACAAAGCTATAACCACCAGGGCTTGATTAAGGCTGACCAGGAAGATCCGGAACATTACCTTAGGTTTCTACCCGACGGTCAGGTGGTCCCTGCCGACAACCTCGAACCACAAGATATTCAGCGCGCGGAAGAAACCATTAGGGTGTTTAACCTGAATGGTTCACTGCGGCAAATTCGGGAAAACCATGTAATGGGCTATCTGCAAACGGCAGAAACAATTCTGGGCTTAACTGAAGAATTTGAAGAGGATGAATGGCGACCACTTCTCGAACAGGAATTAAGAGCCGTCGTTGGCCAGCCGTTTGAAACCGCTATTCGCCACGTCCTGAAAATTGCGTAAGAGACTACTATGACCGCCATTAAATCTCCTAAAAAACTGATCGAAGTGGCCCTGCCATTGGATGACATCAACGTTGCCGCAGCGCGTGAAAAGTCGATCCGCCATGGCCACCCTAGCACTCTGCATCTGTGGTGGGCTCGCCGCCCACTGGCAGCGGCTAGGGCTGTGTTGTTCGCTCAGCTGGTGAATGACCCTGGCTACCAACGCGAACTGGGGCACGGGGTGAATAAAAAGGAAGCGGAGATCAAACGCGAAAAGCTATTTCAGATCATCCGCGATTTGGTGAAGTGGGAAAACACCAACAACGAAGAAGTACTAAACCGTGCTCGTGCGGCTATTTGGGAAAGCTGGCGTGAAACCTGTCATATGAACCGCAACCATCCTCAGGCGGGAGAGTTATTCAATCCGGAGAAGCTGCCTGCCTTTCACGATCCCTTTGCGGGCGGTGGTGCCATTCCTCTGGAAGCCCAGCGCTTGGGGCTGGAAAGCTATGCCAGCGACCTAAACCCTGTAGCAGTGATGATCAACAAGGCAATGATCGAGATTCCACCTAAGTTTGCAGGGCAACAGCCGATTGGCCCCAAGCCGGAATCTGATAAGCAATCTAAGAAATCAGCAACCAATGATGCTTTTGAGGACTGGGATGGGACCAAAGGCCTAGCTGAAGACGTGCGCCGCTATGGCCACTGGATGCGTGAAGAAGCGATCAAACGCATTGGCCACTTGTACCCAAAAGTAAAAATCACCTCGGAGGTGACCGCAGAGCGGCCTGACCTGAACGCCTATGAGGGCGAAGAACTGACGGTTATTGCTTGGCTTTGGGCAAGAACAGTGAAAAGCCCTAACCCTGCATTTAGCCATGTGGATGTGCCGCTAGTTTCAAACTTCGTTTTGTTCAGTAAAAAAGGCAAAGAAGCATGGGTAAAGCCTTTAGTAGATGGGCCGCATTATCGTTTTGAAGTTAGAGTAGGCACACCTCCGGAAGAAGCGAGCAGCGGCACAAAAGCAGCGCGGGCTAATTTTATCTGTCTTGTTTCTGACAGTCCCATTTCAGGCGATTATATAAAACAAGAAGGCAAAGCCGGTCGTATGGGGGCACGATTGATGGCCATCGTAGCTGAAGGCAAACGAGGGCGAGTTTATCTTTCACCGCACGAACTGCATGGAGATACCGCAGAAAATGCACAACCAACGTGGAAGCCAACAGGTGATATTGCTAAACGCATGACTGGTGGTAACTGCACACCGTACGGTTTAACTACTTGGGGCGATCTCTTTACCTCCCGCCAATTGATGGCCTTAACCACCTTTTCCGATCTAGTTCAGGAAGCCCGGGAAAAAGCCATTGCTGATGCCAAAGCAGCCGGTCATCAGGATGACGGGATTAGCCTGGCCAAAGGCGGGACAGGCGCTACGGCTTATGGAGAGGCCATTTCTGTGTATTTCGCTCTTGCAACTAGCAAAATGACTGCTTTCCATAACTCTACAGCTCGTTGGAGAAGTGGAGAAGGGAAGTCTGCTCCGGCATTCGGAAGGCAGGCTATCCCTATGGTGTGGGACTATGCAGAAGTTAACCCTTTCGCTGGGGCTGGCGGAGATTTTTCGGGAGTGATTGATGGGATATTTCGTTCGTTTTCGAATTACGACCCGTCAGTCCCTGGAAAAGCGTCACAGGTGGACGCACAAACTCAATCTATTAGTGATTTGAAGCTCATATGCACCGACCCACCATATTACGACAACATTGGGTATGCAGATCTTTCAGATTTTTTCTATGTCTGGTTACGCCACTCGCTCCGGTCTATATATCCAACGCTATTTGGAACTATGGCCGTCCCCAAGGCCGAGGAGTTGGTGGCCACTCCCTACCGCCATGACAGTAAGACACAAGCTGAGGACTTTTTCATGGATGGTATGACGAGCGCCATCCATAATTTAGCTGAACTGGCCCATCCGGCTTTTCCCGTCACCATTTATTACGCATTCAAACAGTCGGAAACAAAAGAAAGTAGCACCACCAGCAAGGGCTGGGTCACCTTTCTAGAGGCTGTTATTCAGGCTGGATTTTCTATCGACGGAACTTGGCCTGTCCGAACTGAAAATGCGACTCGGTTAATCGGTTCTGGCACAAATGCCCTAGCATCATCCATTGTCCTTGTCTGCCGAAAACGTGAAATGAACGCCGACTCTATATCCCGGCGCGACTTCCAACGTCAACTCCGGGAGAAGATGCCCGATGCCTTAGAAACCATGATCGGCGGTGAAACCGGTCAAACACCCATCGCCCCAGTGGATCTGGCTCAAGCTGCTATCGGCCCCGGAATGGCCATTTACTCCAAATGCGTAGCTGTACTGAACCAAGACGGTACCCGCATGAGCGTGCACGATGCGCTTGTGCTGATTAACCGTGCAATCACTGAATACCTGAGCCCAGATTCTGGCAACTTCGATGCCGACACCCAGTTCTGCTCAAGCTGGTTTGAGCAATACGGCTGGAGCAGCGGTCAATTTGGCGAAGCTGACACTCTTGCCCGCGCCAAGGGTACGAGTGTAGATGGAGTAAAAGCATCTGGAGTCGCGGAATCTGGCAGCGGCAAGGTGCGCCTACTTCGCTGGGCCGAGTACGAGTCCGATTGGGACCCCACCAAAGACGAGCGCACTCCAATATGGGAGGCCTGCCACCAGATGATTCGCCGCTTAAATAACCATGGTGAATCCGCCGCCGGTGAGTTGCTGGCTAAAATGCCAGAAAATGGCGAAGCCATACGCCAACTAGCCTATCACCTCTACACTCTGTGCGAACGCAAAAAGTGGACCGAAGAGGCGCGCGCCTACAACGAGCTGATTGCCTCGTGGCGTGCCATTGTAGACGCCTCACATGATGCGGGGCACAAAGATGAACAGCGCGGTCTGGAGTTTTAAGGAGGCATTCCATGGCAAACACTGATTGGCCCTACCCGGGCTCGCGCTGGTGGAAATTTGATTTTCACACCCATACACCCGCATCGAAAGACACAACCGGGTGGCAACGCGCCGTCGGGACACCAGATGAATTAACCGCTGAGACCTGGTTGCTAAAATTCATGGCTGCCGAGATCGACTGTGTAGCGGTTACGGATCATAACAGTGGCGCATGGATAGATAAGCTCAAGAGCGCCTATGCAGCCATGAAAGATCAAGATGACCTGGGGCTTGCACCTGAAGGGTTTCGTGCTCTGACGTTGTTTCCTGGTGTTGAAATTTCTGTCAACGGTGGCTTCCATCTCTTGGCCATTTTTGGCCCTAAAGCAAGTACGCGTACAATAACTGACCTCCTATCGACAGTACGTTATCAAGGCACTGAGGGTGATAGTGATGGTGTAACCCGGGAAGGGCCAGAAATCGTCATTGAGGAAGTCATAAAAGCAGGTGGAGTCCCGATTCCAGCTCATGCTGATCAAGCGAAGGGACTACTAAGGTGCGAGCCAGAATCCAAGCGAAGTCAGCTTGATGCCAATACGCTCCGCCAAGCCATTGGCCTAGAAGGCTTACTAGCAGTGGAATGGTGCGATGACACCAGCTTCTGGCCAGAATGCGTATCCGCTGCACGAAGCCGCCTCGCCCGAGTATTGGGGAGCGACTGCCATAGTTTTCGAGGGCCTGCTGTGCCGGGAAGCCAGTTCACTTGGGTGAAAATGGCGATTCCTACTCTGGAGGGGTTACGCCTGGCTCTTCTCGATGGCAATGATGTCTCAATTCGACGTAGTGACGAAGGTAGCTTTAATCCGTTTAAGATTCCCAGCCACTTCATCAGCTCTATCCAAATTAGTAATGGCCGATATATAGGTAACCGTGAGGCAGCGTGCATTACCTGTTCACCTTACTTCAATGCCATTATCGGTGGCCGAGGCACGGGTAAATCCAGTGTAGTGCATGCTTTGCGCTTAGCCGCACGCCGCGAGCAGGAATTAGCCCAACTTGGCCCTGACAGTGAACCCCGCGCTCAGTTTGACGCCTTTCGCAAAACTGCCAAAGGGCGCGATGACAAGGGTGCTCTGCGGCACAACACCGAGATCCACGTAGAGTGGACGCACGATGATGCTCGCTTACGATTGCAATGGCGAGCGGATGGCGAAGGGAACGTAATCAAAGAGTGGGATGGCATCCAATGGCGGGATTCCACTAGCCAAAGCGTGAATGCTGCGCGCTTTCCTTTGCGTATTTTCTCTCAGGGACAGATAGCCGCAATGGCTGGTAGCGGTCGTCAAACCTTACTGTCAATCATTGACGAAGCCGCTATCGTGGAGCCATTGGAGCAAGGTTTTGAAGAAGCAAAGCGTACCTTTCTTGCTCAACGCGCCCGGCTGAGAGAGCTTGACGGCAAGCTAGATAGTGAACCAGAAGTGAAACGCAAGTTAGACGAAACGAGTAAAAAACTGGAAACGTTGTCTCAAACAGATCAAGCATCTGTGTTGCGTGCCTATGGCCAGTCACAGCACCAGTCCCGCGAAGTGCAAACCCTTTTTGAACAGTTGCAGAGCGACTCAACGCGTATTTCCGACCTGGCAGAACAGATCGTGCTGGATGACTGGCCTACTCAATACTTCACTGAGCAGGACGCGGATATACTGGCTTTACGCAAAGAGATTGACTCCCATGTGACGCAGGTTCGCACCGAGTTGCAAGAACAGGCGAAAAAGCTTTATGCCATTATTGACTCCGTCCAGAACGATCCCCGCCATTTGCAGTGGAGCTCTCGTATGCAGGCGGCCCAGAAAGCCCACACTGAGTTGCAGCAACAGCTCGCAAACCAAGGCGTAAATGATCCTCAGGCATTTGCACGTCTGACACAAGAAAAGCAGCAGTTTGAAGCGCTGTGTAAGAAATTTATGAAGATGCGTGGCGACCGCGAAGAACTCTCGCGACAAATTAGCGCGCAACAGATTTTGCTGAGCCAAAAACGACGGGGTATCACCGAAGCACGAAATACTTTCGTACAGCACACCTTGACCAACAATGACCACGTGCGAATCACTGTGGTGCCCTTTGGTTATGACGAACGCCAGTTGGAGCGCGAGGTACGCGAGCTGATCGACGTAGGGAACGACCGCTTTGCAGAAGATATTTTGAGGTTTGATAACGAAGAGCCATGCGGTGGGCTCGCGTTTGATTTGGCGATGGCTGATAAAGCCACAAATGAATCCGCCGTTGATGGCATCAAGCAACGATTACTAAACATGAATGGCCTCGGCGGACACTTCCGAAATGCGCTACAGCGAAAGCACGAAAAACCGGAGTTCGCAGATCATATTCAGGCATGGTTTCCAGAAGACGACCTGCGCATTGAGTATCAGCGGGAAAGCCGCTGGCACCCGATTAGCCAGGGCTCACAGGGGCAGCGCTCTGCGGCGTTGTTGGCGTTCCTGCTTGCGTTTGGTGAAGAACCCATTGTTCTCGACCAACCCGAAGACGATCTCGACAACCATCTGATATACGATCTGATCGTGCGCCAGATCCGCGAAAACAAGTTACGTCGCCAGCTCATTATCATCACCCATAATCCGAACGTCGTTGTTAATGGCGATGCAGAACTGGTGCATGTGATGGAGTTTGGGCGGGGACAGTGTTACGTGCAGCAGAGTGGCGCCCTCCAGGAAATCGAACTACGCAAGGAGGTATGCAGGGTAATGGAAGGAGGTCACGAAGCTTTTTCACGACGCTGGAAACGATTAGGAGCGGAGTTTTAGCATGTTTGATACACGCAGCGTTTTATTTGAAATCAGCGAACGCTTGTCTGGCAAACGCCCGGAATATCAACTGAACGACACGAATGAATTGAAGCTGACCATTTACAGTGCACGAATGGAGAAAGAACTATGAGCCTAAAACCCTGGAGCGAGATCGCCCGCCCACATAAAGACGTTCTGGAGGGCTCATTCAAGCAGTCTGAGTTTGCTGCCGACATCACCCAAGTCGCAAGCGGAACAGCCCCAGACGAGTATCAAGATGCGGAGAAATTCTTTTCCCGTACCTATATTACAGAAGGGATGCGCTTGCTGCTTGTGTCTGTGGCCCAGCGCCTCGCCGGTCAGGGTGGTGACCCGGTTATCCAGCTACAAACTGCCTTCGGTGGTGGTAAAACTCACACGATGCTAGCGGTATATCACCTGGCCAGCCGTGAAGTCAGCACAGACAAATTGATGGGCATTCCCCCGATTCTGGATGAGGCCGGTATTAGTGAGCTGCCAAAGGCGCGTATTGCCGTTCTAGATGGAATACGCCAATCACCCAGCCAGCCCAGCTCCTATGGATCTATCACTGTAAATACCCTCTGGGGTGAGCTAGCTTGGCGGCTTCTTGGCGAAGAGGGTTACGCTTTGGTTGCGGCCAGTGATGCAGACGGCACGTCCCCTGGTAAGGAAGTACTCAAAGAATTGCTTACCAGAGCCTCGCCCTGTGTCATTCTAATTGACGAATTGGTTGCCTACATTCGACAGTTGGAGCTGGGTAAGCAATATAAAGGCGGCACCTTCGACAGCAACATCAGCTTCGTCCAAGGTTTGACTGAAGCGCTGAAGGCTGTGCCTAACGCCATGCTGCTAGCGTCCTTGCCTGAATCTGAACTGGAAGTTGGCGGTACCATGGGCCAGCGTGCGCTAAACTCGCTGGAAAAGTACTTTGCCCGGGTAGAATCGGTGTGGAAGCCTGTCGGTTCTAGCGAATCCTTTGAAATCGTTCGGCGGCGCCTGTTCGAAAGCTCGGGCGAACGTGCCGAAGTGGAAGGCATAAGCCGCCAGTTCTCAGACTTTTATCGGAAAAATGCCGAGAAGTTTCCGGTCGAAACTCAGTCCAATGAATACTACGAGCGGCTCTGCTCCTCTTACCCTATCCACCCCGAAGTGTTTGACCGCCTTTACGAGGATTGGTCCATGCTGGATAAATTTCAGCGCACTCGGGGTGTACTCCAATACATGGCGATCGTAATTCATCGGCTTTGGAACAGCGGCAACAAAGACGCGTTGATCATGCCTGGCTCGTTGCCACTGGATGATACAAACGTTCGTAACAAAAGCATTCACTATCTACCTCAAGGCTGGGAGCCGGTCATTGAAAGGGAGGTTGACGGGCCGCGATCTGTGCCTGCGGATATTGATGGCCACCAGACCCTGTTTGGCGGTGTGCAGGCAGCCCGACGTACTGCTCGTGCAATTTTTCTGGGAAGTGCACCCTCCTCTCAGGAGCAAATGATTCGTGGCGTTGAAAAAGAGCGAATTCTGCTAGCCACTGTGCAGCCAGGCCAAACTATCGGTGTTTTTGAAGATGTGCTCAAGCGCCTGCGAGATCGTTTGCACTATTTGTACTCAGAGCATGACCGCTACTGGCTAGACACCAAGCCAAACCTACGCCGGGAAATGGAGAGCCGAAAGCAAAATGTCAGCGAGCGGGATGACGTAATTCCCCTACTGAAAGATCGTGTTACTCGCGTGTTTGGTCGCAACCATCAGTTTAGTGGAATTCATGTTTTCACTCCGTCGGTTGACGTCCCGGACGACTACGGCCCTGGCCCACGCTTAGTGGTATTACCCGAAAGTGCTGGTTACAGCCGAACCCCTTCCAATCAAGCGTTTGGTGAAGCAGAGAAAGTTCTGCGTAACCGAGGAGATCAACCTCGTCAGAAACAGAATCGGCTGATATTCCTGGCTCCAGACTTCGACGTGGTCAGCCGCCTCAAAGAACAGGCACGTATCTACCTGGCGTGGCGTTCTATTGTGGCAGACATTGAAAGTGGCGCACTCAATCAAGATTTGTCTCATCTGAATCAAGCCAAGCAGAATCGTGATGGAGCTGAACAGTCACTTGGCCAGCTGATCCGAGAAACGTGGAAATGGCTGTTAGCCCCTGTCGAAGACTTTGTGAAAGGTCGACCCGAGCTCAACTGGGAAGCGGTATCTATTCCACCAACTTCGCTCAATTTAATCCAGAGTATTGAGGAAAAGCTCAAAGAAGAAGAATGGATGGTGTATGAGTGGTCAGCGATTCACCTGCGTAAAGTGCTCAAGGATTGGTATCTAAAGAATGGTGTATCCGAGGTAAGCGCTCCAAAAGTGTGGCGAGACACCTGCCATTATCTTTACTTGCCGAGACTGGTGAACGACCAAGTATTTCGAAATGCTATCAGCCAAGGCGTAGAAAGCGAGGATTTCTTCGGCTTTGCATCTGATAAAGAAGAAGACCGCTATCTGGGCTTCTGCTTCGGCAAGGGTTCTATAGCGCCGCTGGATGAATCATCACTCTTGATCGAACGCGAAGCTGCGGCCGCTTACGCCGAGAAACTGCGCAAAGCTCAGCAACCCGCACCGCAGCCTGGAGCCATCGATTCCGGACTAATTGGAACTGGCGCAGCGTCTGGGTCCCGACCTGACATTTCGGAGGGTCCTATCGGTGGCTCTTATGCTGAACCAACAGCTGCACCTGCGATAGCAAAGACTCACTTCTATGGAACTGTGGATCTGGACGCAGTAAAGGCAAAAATGGCTTTTGCCACCATCATGGATGAGGTAGTCCAGCAGTTCACAGCCCAGCTCGGTGTGGATGTGACCATCTCAGTCGAAATTGAAGCGCGTAAAAAAGGTGGGTTCGACGAATCGTTGCAGCGGACGATCAAGGAAAACTGCAATGTTCTGAAATTCAGCTCTTCTGAATTTGAGGAAGACTAAGTTGTGAAATGACGTGGTGCTTTCTAGGAAGTTAGCACCACGTTTTATCGCCTATAACTCAGCTATCTTCCCAAGATCCCTCGGGTTGTCAAAAGAAACCACACCGCCGACGTATTCCGTCACCAATGCCGTAATCAACTTAACCTTCTGTTTGTCCGCTGTAATGTAGCCCACAGGAAGAGTCACGGGAAAGCTCTCTGGTTTAGAGATGTGATAACTCACCACCGCCAGATGGTCAGAAAGAAGTAACACTTCGACATTGCCATCCATGAACCCCTCCACGAGGCCCGACACATTGGATTTCTGATTTGGAAACTGTTGTTTCCAGCGATTAATCCCTTGGTGTTCGGCGTCAACTATCCTGTCCGACCGGTCATCCTAATTGTCGCCGAACACCTTGGCGATCTCTTGCGTCTTGGAGAGGCTATAGCGCGACAATTAACTTGGCCGGTCCGTACAAGATAGTTGACGCTGCATAAAAGGGCATCCGTGTGACGCGTATTGTTAGCACTTTTTGCCAAAGACTTGAGCCATAACGCTATAAAAGGTTGGATCTTTGGCGCGTCCAACATTATCGATCATCGCCTGAAGGTCAATTTCACCGGAGCCACGATTACTAATTTTTAGCTTCTTTTTTGTAACCGCATCTTCGAATACTGGCTCATTGCCCTTTACCTTCCAGCCTGAATCTATGGCTGAAATTTGCCGAATAAGCTCAGGGGTAACATTTTCACCGGTTGAAGAAAAATGCTCCGGTCCAAGCTCTATACTTTTTTGCTTGTGATTGAAGTTGAGATGCAAGCTCCAAGGCTCAACAGGCCGTCCGCCATTGGCGTAGTAACCCATAACGTAGCCAAGCATTCTCACTACAGAGTTTTCGTGCATGGCATAAGCTAATTTATTGCCGTCTTGCACAATGTACAAACTCCAGCGAAATCCAAATAGTTTATTTAGAAGCCCCACTCTGTACTCCTCCAGTGCTAACGCCAACAGCACGCGCGGCTACGAAATGGAGGCGAAGCCGCAATGTAGTAGCCGTCGCCGTGACTGTTTTTGTTAGGAGCAAACTTCACTGCACAAAAACTTTCGACAAAAGATTCTGATCAATTTTTTCAATAGCGCCTTCTATTGTTGGCGCTGGTAGCAATCTGTCCCAAGTCCATCGATAAGTTCCCAGTACTTTATTTTCTTTTCTATCGCGAATAGAAGCTGCGATTAATTGGACTCTATCTTGTATTGGCTGGTACGCGAGAATGAGTTCATATCGGAAATTAGACTGACTCACATTTTTATGAACAATGCTCCCACTATTAGTATTCTCTACAACAGCTCTCCCAGCCTCTTCTGTGCTTAAAGCTACCTGATATCCTTTCGACTCGAGGATCATCCTTAACTCAATGCTGATAAGGAGAGGATCTGCCTGCAAATTCACGAATAAATCTTTCGGCCCATCGGCTTCTTGGGATACCATGGCTTTGTTTACTCCACAACCCCCTAATATTAAAGAAAAAAGTACGACTAAAATTACGCGAAATCTCATTTCTGCTCCTTTGCCTCTTATCGAGGAGTAATGGCCGCCCATCAGGGGTAGCCGGCAGCCATAAGCTGCGAATTATTAGGACGCTCCCATGCGGACAAGCCTTCCATCGTGTTGAGCGCACCAATCGTTCACAACTTTTGCACAGTTCAGCATTGCCTCTGGGGGATAGTGCCGAACTGTATCCCCATACCGTATTTCATTTGGGTAAACGGAACCGCCCGACAACTCTGATTCAAGCAATGTTCCGATTGTGCCATTTCCCGTGTCTGGCATCGCCATTTTTGATCTCAGGGTAGATGCCTTCTTCCCAGAAGGGGTCACAGTGCAAGAACTAGCCTCAGTGAGTAACGCAGAGAGGTCATGAGATAGTTTCTTTAACTCCTTTGGTGTATACCCGGTACGTTCGAGAAGTGCTTTTAAACTGATTTCACATGATAAACAGCTCAAGTACAAAACTGTTCGACCAGCCTCGTCCTTTTCGAAATCGTTATGGAATATCGATTCCGCTGCCTCGATGTGAAGTGGTTGAATGGATGTGACCAGCCCAGTTAAGGAATAATACCCTGAACCTGGAGAACCTACATGACCACAAGAAAGCTGTACTCAAAAGAATTTAAGCTGGACGCCATCAGTCTCGTACTGG
>Ga0314774_1000881_pt1 | contig 21188 bp, 17 predicted proteins | sample MetaGCBIA2018_FD_204515 | JGI IMG/M metagenome (GOLD analysis project Ga0314774, IMG submission 204515) | Cryopeg brine microbial communities from Beaufort Sea near Barrow, Alaska, United States - CBIA 2018 | ecosystem: Environmental > Aquatic > Marine > Coastal | place: USA: Alaska | collected...
TTATGGAGAATAGTCAAATAGAAGTTTAATGTGGCTTTTATAGCCCAAGTTGACTAATAACTTATTTACATATTTAAATCAAAAACCTTTATGAATTTATTCCATATATTAAAAAGTACATCAGGCAACGTACTCAACCTAACCTTTAAATAATTACTCAAATTTAACATATAAATTATATTTTATGAATAGATATAAAAATTTAATTGGAAATAGAACAGTGGTTTTATTTTCCTTAATAGTTATAATAGGCTGTAAACAAAAAGATGATCAGGATGAACAAAATATAACTTCGGATACAGCTTCGGAGTTGAGAAGCAATGACCTTTACAAAAGTGAGATATTTACCGAGCCTGGTGGTTTTCCTTCAGGAATTGAAGGTCCGGCAGTAGATGCAAACGGGATTTTATATGTAGTAAATTATGAAAAGCCAGGTACCATAGGTAAGGTTTTCCCTGACGGTACAGCTTCTTTATTTATTACCTTACCTGAAGGCAGTATTGGCAATGGCATTAGGTTTAATAGCAAAGGCGAAATGTTAATTGCCGATTATACAAATCATAATATTTTGAAAGTTGATATGAATACTAAAGAAATATATGTATATGCTCATAATGATGAAATGAACCAGCCAAATGACATTGCGATTTCCGGTGATGATATTCTTTTTGCCAGTGATCCAGACTGGGAGAATTCAAAAGGACAGCTCTGGAGAATTGATACTGATGGAAACTTTACGTTGCTTGAAGGCAATATGGGTACTACCAACGGGGTCGAGGTGAGTCCGGATGATAAAACACTATATGTAAATGAATCTATACAGCGGAAAATTTGGGCCTACGATCTTTCAGAAGAAGGGGATATTAGCAACAAACGGATATTCATTCAATTTGATGATCATGGCATGGATGGAATGCGTACCGATATAAAAGGAAATTTATTTGTTACCCGCCATGGCAAAGGAACAGTTGTAATGATATCACCCGAGGGAGAAATCATTCAAGAGATTAGCTTGGCCGGTAAAACACCGTCAAATATTGCATTCGGTGGGGAGAAAGGTAAAACCGCCTTCGTAACGTTACAGGACAACGGCAATATCGAGAAATTTGAGGTGGAACACGCAGGCAGGGAATTTCAAATGAAAAATTAACCAAAGGAAATGAATTCTCTTTCACTTTTATAATTTCTTTTCACAGGTATATCGGCATTTGATTGAAAATTCATGATGGAATAGCTGTGAAAAATATATGCTTGTGAAAGAATGCAGAAGCGTCTATTTATCTTAAGTTCTTGTTGCTTTCTCAAAATAAACCTAAAATTTTTATTGAGAATTTAAATTAATTGTTGTTAATTGCTCCTTAAGATTTTGTAGGATTTTCTAAAAATGCCCCAAATTGGGATAAAGAATTTTCTTTTTTCTTATCAGTAATTTTTTGAATATAAAATCTGTGAATAAAATCGAATAAATTGTTGTTTAGGATAGTCCAGTGGATAACCTGAATATCTGATAATTTTAAGAGCAACCTTATGTTAAGCAGAAGAAACCTTATTAAAAAATTATCAGTTTTACCTCTTTTAGGGGGGATCGCAGGAACAGGAATATCTTTTCAATCTATTTTGAATGGACCTGTTATTGCTGAAGCAAAAAGAAATATTGTAAAAGAACTGGGATTGCGGACATTTATAAACGCCGCAGGAACTTATACATCAATGACTGCATCGTTAATGACTGATGAGGTGATGGAAACGGTTAATGTAGCTTCTAAAGAATTTATGATGCTAGATGAGGTGCAGGATAAAGTTGGTGCCAAAATAGCCAAAATATGTCATGCCGAAGCTGCTACTGTCACCGCGGGATGTTGGTCTGCAATGGTGTTGGGTATGGCCGGGGTTTTAACAGGAATGAATCGGGAGAAAATATCACAACTTCCCAACCTGGAATATACCGGTATGAAATCGGAAGTAATCGTACAGAAAGGGCATAATGTGGGTTATGTTCATTCTCTAACCAATACTGGTGTGAAAATAGTTTCTGTGGAAACAAGACAGGAACTCGAAAAGGCGATTAGTGACAGGACTGCTATGATGTGGTTTTTGAACAGGAGTGCTCCATTTGGAGAAATACAACATAAGGAGTGGATAGCCATTGCAAAGAAGAACAATATACCCACCATGATTGATATTGCGGCCGATGTGCCGCCGGCAGAGAATCTTTGGAAATTCAACGATATGGGCTTTGATCTGGTATGCGTATCGGGTGGTAAAGCTATACGGTGACCGCAAAGCGCTGGGATTTTAATGGGTAGAAAGGATCTCATTGATGCAGCAAGATTAAGTGCACCGCCCCGGGGAGGTAATATAGGCCGTGGAATGAAAGTGAATAAAGAAGAAATTCTCGATATGTATGTCGCTTTGGAGCAGTTTGTTAATCAGGATCATGATAAGGTATGGGAAATGTGGGAAGACAGGGTAAGGGTGATAGAAAATGCTGTCAAGCAAGTGAAGGGAGTAAATACTGAAGTAACAGTTCCTCCAATTGCTAATCAAACTCCTACTTTAGAAGTTTCCTGGAATGAAAGTTTAGTAAGAATTTCCCGAGAAGAACTGCAAGAGAAATTACGCGAAGGCAATCCTTCTATTGAAGTGATGGGAAGAGAAAACAATATTATTAATATTACTGTTTTTATGTTAAAGCACGGTCAGGAGAAAGTGGTGGCAAAAAGGCTGCAAGAGGAATTATATAAAGCATCAGTCTAATTGTCTTAATTTTTTCTCGTTCAGCAGATGTGAAAAACAAGTAAGATAAATTCGGGAATCAGTTTCAAATTTTTAACAGGATGCTTCATGTTCACCACAGAAGTGAAGACGGGGTGAAAATATTCGGATGAAAAAAACGGCAACTTGCCCGACAGGATCACATTGAAACCTAAAAACAAAGGATAGATGAATTTTCATGTTCAATTGTTCCTGCCATTCCTTTGTTTTTTATGAAAACAGCTATTAAATATTGGAAATGAACGATTTTCTTTTGTGTTGTGATTGGGGCACTTCTTCTTTTAGGCTGCGCCTGGTTGAGATGGGGAGTTCTAAATTAATAGGAGAGGAAACTTCAGGAAACGGGATAAATAGTGTTTTTAATTCCTGGAAAACCAATGAGGAGGCCGACAAAATAAGTAGAATTAATTTTTTCAGGCAGCAGTTAAAAATCCAAATTGAATCTTTAGCTGATAAATTATCATTTGGCCTACAACATATTCCTTTGGTGATTTCAGGAATGGCTACTTCCTCGATAGGAATGAAAGAACTTCCTTATGCCTCATTACCTTTTCCAATCGACGGCAAAAATGCGAAGGTTAAATTCTTAGAAGCTCAGGAAAATTTTCCTCATAAGCTTCTACTCATCTCCGGGATCCGCAGTGCAAATGATGTGATGCGTGGTGAAGAGACGCAGCTTATGGGTCTAATAAACATTTTGGAAAATACATACTTCTGTACAAAAGAGACTGTTTTTATTTTTCCGGGAACACATTCAAAACATATTTATATGCGGAATTCCAAAATAGTTGATTTTCATACATTCATTACTGGGGAAATGTTCAGTCTTCTTTCTCACTATAGTATTCTTAAAGATTCTATTGAAAACCCACAGCATTTGCCGTTTACAAATGACGAAAATCTGGAATGGTTTAAAAAAGGGATTGGCGCTTCAGGGTCATCAAATATTTTAAACTCCTTGTTTACTGTAAGAACGAATCATTTGTTTGCTAACCTCCAAAAGGTTCAAAATTTTTTCTATTTGAGCGGTTTGTTAATAGGTGCCGAACTAAGGTCATTGGTGGGGCAAAATCATGTTGAGGTAGTGCTGTGTAGTGGAAAAAATTTAGCTCAATTCTATCAAAATGGCTTAGAAGAATTGAATTTATTGAATAGGATTACCTTGATTAAACCAGAATTAATAGATAGGGCTACTATTGCTGGTCAGGTTAAGATGTATCAAAATCTGGACAAAAATAAGATCAACAAAAATGAGTAGTGCACGTTTTTCCTGGAAAAAATTTTCAGCTGTTCCAATAGTCGGGATAGTGAGAAATAATTCATTCGAAGATTTAATAAAGATTCTGCCTATCTACGTAAATTCCGGGCTTAATACAATTGAAATAACGATGGACACCGCTAAAGCAGAGGAAATGATACGTTATGCCAGGAATAATTATGATTATGAATTGAATGTTGGCGCTGGAACTGTATGTGAAGTGTCAGAACTAAGAAGAGCAATTGATGCAGGCGCGCAATTTATCGTTACGCCCATTTTAAATAAAAAGGTAATAAAAATTTGTGTAAAGGAAAATATACCTGTTTTTTCTGGGGCTTTTAGTCCTACAGAAATATATAAAGCCTGGTCTTTGGGAGCATCGGTGGTAAAGGTATATCCTGCTACTTCATTAGGTGCTCAATATATTAAGGACATAAAAACGCCATTGCCCCAAATAAAATTGATGCCTACAGGTGGGATTAATCTTATCAATTTCGCAGGTTTTATGGAAACAGGTGCGGCCAGTTACGGTGTTGGCAGCCAACTTTTTGATAAAAAACACATCGAAAATAAAAACTGGGATGAATTAGGAAAACATTTTGCAGCCTTTGTTGAAAAGATTAAAAAAAAATAGTGCTGGTTGAGATCTTCTGAAGAATTCACCGATCTTTTTTTATAGCCATTGCCATTAGTTAAAACGATATAATTATGAATTCATTCCTAATCCTTTTTTTTTCTTTAACATTGATTTCCAGTTGTAAAAGGAATAACAGCTCTAAAACAGATATTCTTGCCCCAGAGCTGATATTTAAACAACACAAGAATCTCAAATTAGGTTTTACTACTCAATTATTTGCTGAAGTGGCTCCGGTTTCTTTGGTTAGCTCCAAACAATTTGTTGATTACGCTGCCAGCAGTGGTTTTACCTGGTTAGAGCTTCGTGATCCGGATGCCATCCTTACTATGGAAGAATGCAAAGCAATTGCGGATTATGCCAAAGAGAAAGGGGTGGAAGTGGCTTATGCTATACAAAAAGGCCTTTTAGATGCGGATTTTTGGATAACTTTTGAAAAAGGAATAAAGAAGGCAGCATTCTTTCACGGACCAAAAACTTTTCGAGCGTTGGCAGGCGGTGAAGAATTTAATACTGATACCACGAAAACAGGCTGGGATGCAGCAGAAATGAGCCAAATAGTGAAATATGCTGATAGTGCTGCATTAATCGCCCAAAAAAATGGTTTACAATTTGTAATAGAAAATGGGACTGAGCCTTTATACGGAAAGGAAGCAAAATATTTTGGTTTTGCAGATATAATTGACAGGACGAGGGAGGAAGTGGGATGGCAATTCGATACTGCTAATCCTTTTAGTGTATCGCGCGTGCATTCCTCTTCGGATACTGTAATGGCTTTCATGCTCAAGCATATAAACAAATTGTCCTACATCCATTTGAAATCAGCGCAAAAAGGGATGCCACAAAGAGTTTTAACTAATAATCCGATTGCCTTTGAAGAAGTTTTTCAAGCTTTAGCCAAACATAAAATACTTTATGTAGCCATAGAATTACAAGCTGTAGATGATGAAGATCAAGCGTATGAAAATTTAGAAAGAAGTGTGGGATTTCTTCGGGAGAAATATTTAAATTAAATTTTGAGATATGAATGTTATAACCCCAAAATACACGAAGAAAACATCATCTTTTCAGAAAATTTGGCTTATGATGTTAAGTGTTGGTCCGGGAATATTTTGCATAGGTTATACTATTGGTACAGGAAGCGTTACATCCATGACAAAAGCGGGAAGCGAATTTGGCATGCAATTGCTATGGGTACTTGTGCTGAGTTGCATTTTTGCATGGGTTCTTATGGAAGCTTATGGGCGGTATGCAGTAGTTACAGGTCAAACCTCCATTTTCAGTTTCAGGACTAAGCTTATAGCGGGAAAACCTATTGCCATTTTAATTGTAGGAGGGATCATATTAGCCCAGTGGAGTTCTCTTTCCGGCATTCTAGGGCTTAGTGCAAACGCTATTTACGAAATTATCCACATGTTTATGCCTGCTTTGCCATCAGAGAGTTATTGGCCTGTATTGGGCATTGCCATAGCACTGATACTTATTATGTATTCTTTATTGTGGGTGGGGCAATATTCTTTTTTTGAAAAGATACTCATTATCTTTGTTACCCTCATGGCTTTGGCCTTTATAGCTTCCATGTTTGTAGTAATGCCCTCTCCCGGTGATATATTAAAAGGTTTAAATCCAACAGTGCCTGAAGTAGCGGGTGGGAAATTAATGGTGGCCGCATTTGTGGGAACTACTCTGGCGGCACCTACTTTTGTAGTACGACCGCTTTTGATGAAAGGAAAAGGCTGGACTGTTTTAAATACTAAAGACCAGTCCAGGGATGCCCTTGTTTCTGCTTCACTAATGCTTATCATAAATTTAGCTATTATGGCAGCCGCTGCTGGTGCTCTCTTTAGTGAAGGAAAAACTGTCGAAAAGGTGATGGATATGGTCTACGCTCTGGAACCAATAGCAGGCCAATTTGCTGTAGCAGTTTTTATGATAGGGGCTTTGAGTGCAGGAATTTCTTCTATATTTCCAATCCTTATGGTTGCACCCTTGTTGGTTGCCGATTACAAGGACGGAGAATTGGACACCAATTCGAACCGATTTAAACTACTTACTGGTTTAGCTTGTGTAGTTGGATTGACGGTACCCCTTTTGGGAGCTAATCCTATTGCCGCCCAAATTTTGACTCAGGTAGCCGGTGTTTTCGTTTTGCCCCTTGTGATTGGCTGCATATTTTATCTAATTAACCGGCAAGATTTAATGGGGGAACATAAAGCGGGCTTATTACTTAATAGTGGTCTTGTGGGGGCATTTATCTTTGCCTGTATTATCTCCTATACTGGATTTATGGCACTTACTGAAATGATGTAAGCTTGGAGATAGTCATTTAATTCCAGATCAAGGAGAAAAATAAAATATTGAGCCTTAGATTAACCGCTTAATCCAAGTTTGGCGATGAAAGAAGAGTTGGTGTATATAAATATGGAGAAGCCATAAAAGTTCTATTTGAAAAATTATTTTATTATGATTAGTAGGAGAAAAGCATTGTATTTTTTGTCAAGTGTGCCTTTCAGTGGAATGCTGGGGGGGCTAAAAGGTGCTGGATTTACGGAATGGCTGATTCCAAAAGAAACCCCAGTAGCTGCAAGGTCATTGAGAGACGGCAAAAGTATTTATGAAGCCATTGGAGCGACACCTCTTATCAATGCCCGGGGGACGGTCACAATAATTGGCGCAAGTACAGTTCTGCCCGAAGTGCAACATGCAATGGACGAGGCGGTGAAGGGTTTTGTCCAACTTGATGAATTAATGGATGCTGTTTCAGTACGGCTTGCCGATTTGACAGGAGCAGAATGGGGCGTGGTAACAGCCGGTGCTTCAGCCGCTATTACTGCCGCCACAGCAGGTTGTATAACGGGTGGTGATCCAGATAAACTCTGGAAAATTCCAGACCTTAATGGGATGAAAGATGAAGTAATCATTCCAAGCTACTCACGCTCAGCATATGATGCCGCAGCAAGGGCAGTTGGAGTGAAAATGATTGAGGTAAGAAACCTAAAGGAATTAGAATCTGCCTTGGGACCCCGAACCGCTATGATAATGGTTCTTGCCGGAACCCAATCGGAGAATGGTCCATTTTCATTGAAAAAAATTGCTGCTTTAGTAAAACCTCACGCCATTCCCATCCTTGTGGATGCGGCTGCCGAAGGTTTAGAGGTTCCCAATCCGCATTTAGTTCAGGGGGCGGATATGGTCGCGTATAGTGGCGGAAAATATCTTCGCGGCCCTCAGTGCGCGGGACTGCTCATTGGTAGTAAAGATTTGGTTTCAGCTTCCTGGATGAGCACCGCCCCCCATCACGGATTTGGTCGTGGGTTTAAAGTTGGGCGAGAAGAAATAATGGGAATGCTGGCTGCAGTTGAGATGTGGACGAAGCGTAATCATGAACAGGAATGGAGGTTGTGGATGTCTTGGCTAAATTATATTTCTGAAAATCTTGAGCATATCGAAGGAGTTAAAACCGAAATTATTCTACCAAGGGGGCGATCAAATCCCTCTCCATCTCTCCAGGTGCAATGGGATGTTAAAATAATTCCACTTCGTGGACAAGACATGGAGGAATTTTTATGGAAAGGCAGCCCAAGAATAGCTGTCAGCGGTGCAGGAAGTTTTCTTCCCTTCCCGCCAAACAATCTACCTAACATTCGTATCAACTCCTCCCAGCTAAAGGCAGGTGAGGAGAAAATTATTGCGGATAACATTTTAGTAATATTATCAAATCCACCGAAAATATCTAAACCTAGCGATCCTGCCGCCTTTGATCTAAGTGGGCAGTGGGATCTTGAGATGAGATTCACAGCTAGTATTGTGAACCAGCGTCTGGTTTTCAAGCAGAATGGGAATTATCTTACTGGCACCCACTATGCCAGCTTTGGAGCGCGGGATTTGGAAGGTTCAATTTACGGTCGCAATATTCTTATTCGAAGTTCTTATACTCTTCAGGGAGTACGACTGAACTTTGAATTTTCCGGAATTGTAAGTGGGGGTACAATGGAAGGACCGGTAAACATGGGTGAATATGGAATGGCCGATTGGAAAGCAAAAAAACGCAATTACTAGTCGCTGGACATCCAAAACAACAATTGAGGGAGATAAGAACCTGCCTATTGATGAAACAAAGTAAGACATACCGCTGTGTCGCAGGAAAATTTTAAAATAATACAAATGAATTATCGAAAATTTGGAAAAACAGAATTACTGGTAAGTGAAATAGGTTTTGGTGCCTGGGCAATTGGAGGTAAGGCCATGGTTGGTAATACCCCTATTGGTTGGGGAGTCGCGGATGATGATGTTTCAAAAAAAGCGATTGTCAAATCTTTGGATCTGGGTATTAATTTTTTTGATACTGCCGATATTTATGGGTTAGGGCATTCCGAAGAATTAATTGGAAATATTATAGGAAATAGAAAAGATGTTGTTATTGCCTCTAAGGTGGGAAACGTTTCCAGAAATAATAAATTTACGTTTGATTATTCAAAAGAATATATTTTGAAAGCCTGTGAGAATAGTTTAATTAGATTAAAGCGTGAAGCTATTGATTATTATCAATTACATACTGCCCAACTGTCTCACTTGCAGCAGGAAGAATGTATTGAAGCTATGCAAATACTAAAAGACAAAGGGAAAATCAGGTACTGGGGTTTATCCCTTAATACATTTGATCCTTTCCCAGAGGCAGATTACCTAATGGATAGCCATTTAGGAAGTGGGTTTCAGTTGGTTTTAAACATACTTAATCAACAAGCTACCCCTCTAATGAAAAAAGCAGCGGCATTAAAATACGGTATTATTGCACGAATGCCTCTACAGTTTGGGCTGCTAACGGGTAAATTTGATGGTGGCGCAAAGTTTCATGCCAGTGATCATCGTAAAACAAGATTGACAGAAGACTTGATTCATGTGTACAAAAGAGATATGAAGTATGTATGGGAGCTTACGGAAAAGTATAATATCAGCAAAACCCAGCTGGCTTTGAGCTTTATTTTATCTTATCCTGAAGTATCAACAATTATCCCTGGTATAAGAACGGCTGAGCAAGCCCAAAATAATACCCAGGGATTGGTCAGGTTAGATAAAGCAGACAAGGAGCTCATTGAAAACAACAATTTTACTGAGACTTTGAATCTTATTCAAGAATTGGGCTAAAACATCGAAAATAATTTAATGTATAAAATTTTTGAAAACAAGGAGCATTGAGCTACCAAGTGGGCTTATATATTGACGGTTTGATTACGCTCTCAAAGAACTTTCCGGAATAGGTGATTATTTATTTATGATGAATTTTTTTAAGCACATATATAAAACTCATCTTCGATTGAACTATAGAAAAAATAACAGTTTTAGGAGTACTCTTAATTCGATTCGAAAATTGGTAGCAATATTTCATAATCAAGGTTATTGTCGGAAAGAACGAAAAGCATATAACAATAAATAAAGTATATGGACCAGCGAATAACTGAACAACCATCAAAATACAGACACCTTGATAAGATGTCCATTCAAGAAATAACGTCAAATATTAATAAGGAAGATAAAACAGTGCCTTATGCCATTGAAAAAGCTTTACCCCAACTTAATAAACTAAAAGGTTCCATTGTGGGTAAACTTAAAAATGGTGGTAGGATGTTCTATATAGGCGCGGGAAGTGGGGGGCGTCTATCCGTTCTGGATGCCATCGAACTTCCTACAACTTATGGCGTCTCTGCAGATTTAGTCAAGGTAATTTTAGCTAGAGGTTTAGAACACTTGGTGGAAGCACGGGAAGAAAGAGAAGATGATACTGCAGAAGGGTGGAAAATGCTTCAGAAAGAAAAGGTTTCTGCAAAGGAATAGTAATAGGCATATCAGCCAGTTGTACTACCCCTTTTGTATTGTCATCTCTTCAAAAGTGCCGGCAAAATCAAATTACAATAGGTTGTATTGTTAATAATCCTACCTCTCCAATAGCAGCACAAGCGGAATTTCCTGTTGAAACAATTACCGGTCCAGAATTCATATCAGGTAGTACACGAATGAAATCTGCGACAGCCCAAAAAATAATTTTTGATATAATTAGTAACACTACGATGATCCAATTAGGACGGGTTTTAGATAATCAAATGGTTCATGTAAAGCTCATTAATAACAAGATTATAAATAGAAGCGTCAGAATGCTAATGAATAAATCTGGATTAGAGAGTTATGAAGGGGACAGATCGATACTTTTGGACCATGGCAATGTTCAAAATGCATTGGATTATTTGAAAAATGAACAGCAGTAAAATCAGTATTACTTGTTCAATATTCATCTATTGTCTTCACCTTTCCAAAGAAACCGTGTTTAACAAGCCCTTTAGAATTGATTTTTTGGTTTTAGTAGCTCAAAATTAAGTTAAAAGTGAGTAAATTATTTTTTCGAACAAATGTAATTACCTGAATTTTACAGAATTTTTACATTGTTCAGGTTTTTTGGCTTAATTTTTCCCTCTATTTAGGTAAGTATTCATTTTTTTTTATCTCCTTTACATTCAATTTTTGCTGACCTTAATACTAGAAAAATTGGTTATGATAAAGAAATACACTGATCCTGAATAAATGAAGAAAATTTAAAATAAAGACAGTATCTTCCTATTTAATGTGATTTCATAAAAATTTCACAAATTTAATTTAATATAATGCAAAATATGGCTCTTTTTTTTATTCGATAACTTTTTAGCATTTCGGAGTTTTTGATAGTTGGTTTCTTGCTTATCCTTTTTTTTTAAACTGATTTATTAAATAGATGAATTAATTTTTTAAATATTAACATTTGTTTGACAAAATTTTTTGTTAAGTTTGGTGCTAACAAAATGTAAAAAATAGAAGGTATGAGCAAAGGATTATTTTATTTATTATTGCCGATGGGTTTTTTATTTTATCAAAACATTCAGGCGCAGCAACAATTAGTAACTGGTATTATTACTGATGCTGGAGATGGAATACCAGTGCCAGGTGTCACTGTTGCTGAGAAAGGCACCAATAATGGAGTATCCTCAGATTTCGATGGGAACTATTCGATTGAGGTAGATCCTGATGCTACTTTAGTATTTTCCATGATAGGATATTCCTCCCAGGAAATACCTGTAGATGGGCGAAGGATCATTGACGTAGCCTTTGCAATAAGTACTGAATCGTTAAGCGAAGTAGTAATAACGGCTTTAGGGATCAAGCGGGATGAAAAAACCTTGACCTATGCTAATCAACAGGTAGATGGTGATGATTTGACAAGAGCAAGGACGACTAATATTGGGGGTAATCTCTCTGGTAGGGTTGCCGGGCTTGATGTTAAACAAAGCAGTTCTGGTGCTGGTGGATCTACAAAGATGGTATTAAGGGGGAACAAATCTCTTAGTGGAGGTAGTCAGCCTTTATTTGTTATTGATGGTATTCCTATGGCAAATAACAGAGGAACTCAACCCGATATGTGGGGCGGAACCGATAGGGGTGACGGTTTATCACAAATCAATCAGGATGATATTGAAAGTATAACAATCTTAAAAGGTGCAAATGCTTCTGTATTATATGGCAGTGAAGGCGCAAACGGGGTTGTTTTAATTACTACCAAAAGTGGTAGAGAGGGAGTAACAAGCGTTACTATTAATTCAGGCCTTACTTTTTCAACCGTTACCGGCATTCCTGATCTTCAGTTCAGGTACGGTAGTGAGGATGGGGCAAAAGAAAGTTGGTCTTATACTCAGGGAGATTATGCTGATGGTTATGTGGAAGATTTCTTTGATACGGGTGTTAACGCTATAAACTCGGTATCTGTTAGTGGAGGTAATAATATTACTACCGCTTATTTTTCATTTTCAAATATAAGCGCTAGTGGTAATATGCCTACCAATAAATATTTAAAAAATAATGTTACGTTTAAACAATCCACAAAATTGTTTAAGGATAAGGTTACTTTAAGTTCCAATACAATTTTGGCTTATGAAAAAACCAGAAACCGTACACCTGCCGGATATTACCTAAACCCTTTAACAGGTTTATATTTCTTTCCAAGGGACCGGGATTTTGAGCAGTTTAGAAATTATGAGAATTTTGATACTGGAAGAAATATGAACTTACAAAACTGGTTTGTTGAGGATCATCATCAATCAAATCCTTTTTGGATATTAAATAGGCAACCCTTGCAGAATCATTCCAGAAGGCTAATTACCAGTTTAAATCTTGAATATGATATTACTGAAGAATTGTCCTTCCAGGTAAGGGGAAATTATGATTTCGCCCTTAAATCCTATGAACAACGTCACGCAGCCGGTTCTAATGCCACTAATACCCACAGGAATGGACGATGGGATTATACCAGATTTACGGATAATTTAATGTATACAGATGCTATCTTAAATTATACCACTAATTTTGGAGATTTTAGTTTAACTACAATTGCCGGAGCCAGCTATCAAAAGACAGAGTATGGAGAGGGGGTAGATGTGAATACAGGGACTAATGGTTTATTGTATCCAAATGAATTTAACTTCCAGAATATTGCAAATAATGTACAGGTTCAGTCTGTATTGGGAAGCAGGGCAATTAAGCAAGGAGCCTTTGTGACTGCAAATTTGGGCTATAGAGAAATGGTGTTTTTAGATTTGGCGGGAAGACAGGATTGGGCCTCTACATTGGCAGGAACAGGTAACGAGACTTACTTTTATCCGGCTGTTGGAGTTTCTGCTCTTGTAAGTGAGATTTTTGCATTGCCGGCAGCATTTACTTTTGCTAAATTAAGGGCATCTTATTCCAGCATAGCCAATGAGGTACCTTTTAATGTTGTTAATCCTCAGAACACAATTTCTCCCGGAGGAGGAGTTGTTTTAAATCCTTCTGCTCCTTTTACCAATTTGAGCCCGGAGATAATTACTAGCTTGGAATTTGGTTTGGATCTTAGATTTTTCCAAAACCGGTTTGGTCTTGACTTTACTTATTACAATATCAATAGCCAGGATCAGTTCATTACGCTTCCAGCTCCTTCCGGTTCACAATATATCAATTTCTTTGTAAATGCGGGTGAGATAGTGAACAAAGGAATTGAACTTGCGGTGTATGCTACCCCTATTAGAACTGATGACTTAGACTGGAGAACTTCTTTTAATTTTTCCAAAAATGATAATGAAGTAGTTGAACTACATCCAGAGCTTACGGAGCCTATTAGTTTAGGAAATTCCGAAGGATATCAATCTAAAATTGTTCCAGGTGGATCAATAGGAGACCTGTATGTATATAAATTTCAAAGGGATGATCAGGATCGTATAATTCTGGAGAATGGGATTCCATTGAAAACACCTACTACAGAGTTTGTTGGTAATTCTAATCCTGACTGGAATTTAGGATGGAATAATACTGTTACTTATAAGGATTTCTCACTTATGGCTCTTGTTGATGGCAAATTTGGAGGTAAAGTTATTAGCCAAACTGAGGCAATGTTAGATGGTTATGGTGTTTCCGAGCGATCTGCGGTTGCCAGGGATAATGGTGGAGTTTCAATTAATGGTGTAGAGGATGGCCAGGCTGTTAGCTCAGTTGATCCGAGAGATTGGTTTACTGCCATTGGAGATAGAAATGGAATTAAGGAGGCTTATGTTTATGACAGAACAAATGTTAGGTTAAGCCAGGTTTCCCTTAGCTATTCATTTGGTATGGAACAATCTGATTTCTTTAGAGACGTTACTCTTTCTTTCGTAGGACAAAACTTGTTCTTTCTATATAAAAAAGCCCCGTACGATCCGGAATTGGCTATGAGTACAGGAACGAGTTTTCAATCCCTGGACAATTTCAATATGCCGGCCACATCCACTTACGGTTTAAACCTTACACTAAATTTTTAAATTTTAATAGCTATGAAATATAAACATATAATATATATCCTACTAATAGCCCTTATTCCAGGTGCTTGTACAGATAATTTTGAGGAGATGAATAAAGATCCTTATCAAATTAGTGATGAATCTCTCCTACAGGATTTCAATCAAATAGGGTCTTTTTTCCCTACAATGCTTGCTAATATTATCGGTGAACAAGTTCAAAATAATTTATCTAATGATGCATTTGTCCGGCATTTAGCTACTCCTACACCTTTTGTAGGAGGCGCAAACAATACTACATATAATATAACCTGGAATTCTTATTGGGGCAGGATTTATAACACAATTATGTCTCCATCCTTTCAGGTAATCCAATTGGCTGAGGAAGCTGAAGAAGAGGTGTTTGTTTCCTGGGCAAAATTGATACGTATAATGGGGGCATCCAGATTATCTGCCTGGCATGGTCCTATAATTTATAGTAATTTTGGTTCTTCAAGTCAGGCAATTATGTATGATAGTGAAGAAGTCTTATACAACACATGGTTCGCGGAATTAGATGATATTGTTGCTACTTTTGATGCAAACCCTGACTACCCTGGTCTTTCATCTTTTGATGATAGTTTTGGGGGAGAAGTGACCAATTGGGCAAAACTTGCCAATACTTTAAGGCTGCAATTAGCTTTGCGTTTAACCAAAGTTGCGCCTGAATTGGCTAGAACTGAAGGAGAAAAGGCTATAGCGGCACAGGCTGGATTGATATCAACTAATTCAGATAATTTCTTTATCTCATTGTATGGTCAGCAATTTCACCCTGCGGTTGTTGCTTATTCCTGGAATGATACCCGTATGAGTGCATCAATGGAGTCTATATTAATAGGCTATGAAGATAATAGAATAGCTAGTTACTTTGAGCCTGCTCAGATTCCTGCTTTATATTCAGATCATCCTGAATGGCCTTATAAAGGTATTCATGCAGCTTCATTTTTAGCAGCGAAAGATCAGAGATTGACATATTCAAATATTAGTGAGGATTTTATATCTGCAGAAGAACGTCGGTATTTGACAGCTACTGAAACCCATTTCATGCTTGCAGAAGCTGCCTTAAGAAATTGGGCCGGTACTATGTCTGCTCAGGAACATTATGAAGAAGGTGTAAGACTTTCCTTTGCAGAATGGGGAGCAGGTGGAGTTGATGAATATCTTGCAAATAATACAGGAATGCCTCTGGATTATAACGATCCTATGGCCGAGGGGGATGTAAATGATTTCCAAAGTCGAATTACTACAACTGTAGCATGGGATGAAGCAGTATCCAATGAAGAGAAATTAGAAAAAATTATAACCCAAAAATGGATTGCATCCTATATGAATACGGTTGAAATTTGGGTTGACCACCGAAGAACAGGATATCCTAAATTACCTTACAATTATAAAAATGAAAGTAATTCAACCTGGGGTATTATTGGAGATGAGGAATTTTTAAAAAGGATGCCTTTTGTTGAGGCAGAACGGGAAAACAATCCACAAGGTGTTGCAGATGCAACTCAAAAGTTAGGTGGTCCAGACCTTATTAGTACTCGACTATGGTGGGATGTAGAAGGGCCTAACTTTTAGTAAGAAGGTTATTTATAATATAAAGAAATTATAAAAGGTTTAAGTTACCTCAATTTGGGTCATCTGTGTTAAATCAGATGTCCCAAATTAAAAAACTATATTAATACTGCCTGCTTGGGATTATTGGAGTTACAGTCTGGATGATGAAACCGGAACAGGAAAGAATTGTAGCAAAAAGAATTGGGGAAGAACTTTTTAGGGTTTCGTAAATAAACAAAATTGAGTTATATAACCAAGAATATCAAAATTCTTTCACTAAGAAGGAATATCTAATATTGAATTAAGATTATAAATGAAAAAATTAAGTATAGTATTTGTTCTTACTGTATTGTCTTTAACTAATTCGGTTCTTGGACAGGAATACAGTATAATTATAAAAGGAGGCCATGTAATTGACCCAAAGAATAGTATAGATGAAATCATGGATATTGCTATCAATGATGGAAAAATTGCCAGGGTTGCAAAAGTCATTGATGCTAAAGGAGCTCAGCAAGTTGTCGACGCCAAAGGAATGATTGTGACTCCAGGACTTATTGATATTCATGGGCATAATTTTTTCGGAACTCAACCAAACCATGCCTATAGCAATGGGTTTAATGCACTTCCTCCTGATGGATTTACATTTCGTGTGGGTGTAACCACAATTGTGGATGTTGGAGGGGCCGGATGGAAATCCTTTCCCACTTTTAAGGAGAATGTAATTGACAAATCCCAAACCAGGGTTCTATCTTTCTTAAATATTGTGGGTGAAGGAATGAGAGGAGGTGCCTATGAGCAGAACACCAGTGATATGAATGCTAAACTTACCGCTAGTGTGGCGAACAGCAACCGGCAACATATAGTAGGTTTTAAAGTGGCGCATTTTGAAGGACCTGAATGGACACCGGTAGACAGAGCCGTGGAAGCCGGGGAATTAGCTAACATGCCCGTGGTGATTGATTTTGGAGGAAGCAATCCTCCACTGCCGTTGGAAGAGCTTTTTATGGAACACCTTCGCCCAGGTGATATATTTACCCACACCTATGGTGAATTAGGAAGTAGAGAGGCCATTGTAGATATTCAAACAAAAGAGGTGAAGCCATTTGTTTGGAAAGCAAAGGAAAAAGGAATCATTTTCGACGTAGGTTATGGGGGAATAAGTTTTGCCTACTCACAAGCCATTCCCGCTGTTAAGGAAGGATTTTATCCCACTACTATTAGTACCGATTTGCATACCGGGAGTATGAATAATGCAATGAAAGATATACTAAATGTAATGTCCAAATTTATGGTAATGGGTATGAGTTTGCAGGAGGTAATTGCAGCCAGTACCTGGAATCCTGCGCAGGCAATTAAAAAGGAAGAGTTGGGAAATTTAAGTGTTGGTGCTCCAGCTGACATAGCAATTTTTAATATACGTGAAGGGAATTTTGGCTTTTTTGATTATACTGGATATAAAATGGAAGGTGATAAAAAATTGGAATGTGAGATGACCATTAGAGATGGAAGAATTGTATATGACCTTAACGGCATCGCCAATCCAGTTATTGTGAGAAGGTAAATTGAGTAAAATAACGAATCCAGAATTAAAAATATAAAAATGAGAATAACTATAATGTTACTCTTGATCATTAGTCTTGGCTGGAGTGAAATTTCGTTTTCACAGACTATTCCTAAGGATGAATTAATCTTTTTAACTTCGGAATGGAAAGGAGAAAGATTTCCTGATGGTCGCCCCAAAGTGCAGGATGATTTATTGGAAAGGGCAAAACATATAAGCATTGACGATGCCTGGACCGTTTTAAACAACGAAGGCTACACTAACCAATTTGAAGGTAATTGGAAAACAGTGAAAGACGATGTGCCGGTCGTTGGACGTGCACTAACAGCAATGTTTATGCCTAGCAGGCCTGATATAGAAAAAAATATAAAGAATCGCGGAAAAACAAACCAGGGAAGGAAAGGTAACACCAATTCCTGGCCAATTGATATGCTTTCTGAAGGGGATGTATATGTAGCAGATGGCTATGGAAAGATCGACGCAGGGACGCTAATGGGAGCTACTTTAGCTACTGCAATTTTTACCAGGTCTGGTAATGGTGTAGTTTTTAATGGTAGTTCAAGGGATCTTGAAGCCATTGGTAAAATTGATGGTTTTAATGCTTTTGTGCGGGATTTTCATCCCTCATTTCTTGAAGAAATGGTGGTGATGGGGTTAAATACGCCTATTCGTATAGGTGAGGCAATTGTTTTACCAGGAGATTTGGTTATTGCTAAACAAGGCGGAGTTCTTTTTGTTCCTGCCCATTTAGCTGAACAGGTTGTGCTAACAGCAGAGTTCGTAAACCTTAAGGATCAATTTGGTTTTGAGATGATCAAAAGAGGGCGATACTCATCAGGAGAAATTGACAGTCAGTGGGGAAATAAACTTAAGCAGGATTTTCTCAATTGGCTTGAACAAAATCCCGAATTAGGAACGATTACCAGTGATGAACTTGATGAGGTTTTAAGTAAAAGAACCTGGTAATTTCGTAAAATCATTAACTTAAAGTGGATCAGTACGTGATTCACTTTCATTTCCTTAATAACTGCTCTTTTTGAATATTAACCAAATAACCATATTTATCTCTGATTCTGCCTAAACGTAAAATAATAAAAATCTAAATGCCATATCTATAGGAATGGATTGAGCGAAGCTATTTTTGTTGTTAAACGCCTTAAGGAAGTAACCCGAACCTATATTCATTTGGAATCTTCACTTTGCAGTCTAATTATAATTGAAATCAACCTAATCTAAAAGAACGTTATGAAAGAATTAAAGAATTTCCTTGTAATATTAACACTAGTTGTATTTACTGCTTGCGATCAGTCAAAAAGCGTTTCAAGTGAGAATTCCATGGAGGGTTTTTCATTTCTATCCTCTGAAAGTGCAGTGGCTGCCGCAGTTGATTCTTTGAGTCGTGCAATCGTTAATCCAGAAAAAGCTTTATTAGAAAAAATTACCGCTGATGAATTAACTTATGGTCATTCCAGTGGTCTTATTCAAAATAAAGAAGAGTTCATAGATGATTTAATAAATGGTGACTTCGATTTTTCCGCCGTGAATACTCCAGATCAAAACATATATATTGTGGGAGAGACAGCAATTGTTAGGCATATTTTTTCGGCCGAAGCGACTAATGCAGGTGACACTATAGATATTCGACTTGGAAATGTGTTGGTATATCAGAAGCAAAATGGTAAGTGGAAACTTTTGGCAAGACAGGCGTTTAAATTATAAATTGAAAATTGAAAATTTGAAATAGCATGAAACAATTAAATACGTACTCAATTGCTTTAGGTCTTTCTGGCATACTTCTACTTGGTTTCATCATTTTACTGGTTTCTGGCAATTTTGGATACAGCGGACCAGTTCTGGTAGCCTTTTTTATTGCTTTGGCAATTGGGTTTCGGGGGTATAATCAACTCAAAGGCTTAGTGTTTACTATTATGATATTTGCCGCAGTTTCTCTATCTATGTATTATCCGCAGTATTTTGTTGAAATAGATGGGTTTGAGTTAACAGGCCTCATTACTCCGCTTATACAGATAATCATGTTTGGCATGGGTACTTCTATGAGTGCAAAAGATTTTGTGGCTGTATTTAAAACTCCTAAAGCCGTTGGTGTTGGAGTTTCAGCCCAATTTTTGATAATGCCAATTATGGGTTATTTATTAGCAACAATGAGCAATTTTCCTCCGGAAATTGCAGCAGGGATTGTATTAATTGGTTGTTCCCCAAGTGGAATGGCTTCGAATGTGATGGCTTATCTGGCCAATGCAAATCTCGCTTTATCATTGACCATTACGGCTATTGCAACCTTGCTTGCACCGTTTGTGACTCCTCTATTGATGAATCTTTTAGCTGGTGAATTTATCGCAATAGATGTTTTGGCTATGATGTGGAGTATAGTTAAAATGATTATCATCCCAATTGGGGCAGGATTAGTTTTTAATAAACTTTTTGGAGGGAAAGCGAAATGGCTAGATAAAGCCATGCCTGTGGTCTCTATGTTGGGAATTGGTTTAATAATAGTTGTAATTACAGCTGCCGGTCGGGATAGCCTTTTGGATATAGGTGGGCTTTTGATTTTGCTGGTTTTAATCCATAATCTGTTTGGTTATACTTTTGGATATTGGTATGCGAGACTTCTCAAAATGCCAGAACGTGATGCCCGTACTATTGCCATAGAAGTGGGTATGCAAAATGGAGGTCTTGCCTCTGGGATAGCTAATTCAGTAGGTAAAATAGCTACAATGGGATTGGCACCAGCTGTATTTGGTCCATTAATGAACATTACAGGATCGATTTTGGCTTCCTACTGGCATAAAAAAATTCCTGAGGGATATGAAGAAGAATCTATTGATCCTGCTGTTACCGAAAAGATTGACCCGCAGAAAGATACCACCTTGATGTGAAAATGATCCTTATTTATCCCAAATCTGGTTTTTTGAGCAACATCCTGGAGGATGGCAAGTTGTAATAAAATTTCTCGAAAATTATGATAAGGAGTGGTAAATATGGCTAACAATAATTAATAAAAATATAAACAATTATAGATAGTAATTATGAAAAAAGTAGTAACCTTTGGAGAAATCATGTTAAGGTTAGCACCTCAGGGATTTTTGCGATTCTCACAAGCTAATAATTTTGATGTTGTTTATGGAGGAGGAGAATCTAATGTGGCAGTTTCTTTAGCAAATTATGGGGTGCCGGTTGATTTTGTGACGCGTTTGCCAAAAAATGACATTGGGGAATGTGCGATGATGGAAATGCGCAAAAGAGGCGTTGGGGTTGCTCAAATTATATATGGTGGTGACCGGTTGGGCATCTATTTTTTGGAAACCGGCGCGGTATCAAGAGGAAGTAAAGTTGTATATGACAGGGCCCATTCTTCCATTGCCGAGATTAAATCGGGAATGATCGACTGGGAACAGGTTTTTAAAGGAGTGGAATGGTTTCATTGGACGGGTATTACCCCTGCAATCTCTCAAGGAGCGGCCGATGTTTGTTTAGAGGCAGTAAAAATGGCCAGCAAATTAGGGATTACCATTTCCACCGATTTAA
>Ga0314774_1000882_pt1 | contig 21186 bp, 19 predicted proteins | sample MetaGCBIA2018_FD_204515 | JGI IMG/M metagenome (GOLD analysis project Ga0314774, IMG submission 204515) | Cryopeg brine microbial communities from Beaufort Sea near Barrow, Alaska, United States - CBIA 2018 | ecosystem: Environmental > Aquatic > Marine > Coastal | place: USA: Alaska | collected...
GTCAGATCTTGTTTCTCGTATAAAATCAGAAAAATTGCTGCGCGTGATCACATTCAAATGGAAACTTGCGGCAAATAACATGGTACGTGATTTTTAAAATTAGGCTTTTTCTGTCAGCCACTAGTTAGAATATCCTTTTTCAGGTGAATAAAATTCAAACATTAGCGTTGCAATTTGATTATTAGGCTAAGGGGTCTACCATCGAATTTTGTAGATGGCGGGGCACCTTCGATCTAGTAATCTTTTTATGACGGGAGTGTGGCTTATGGGTATATTATCCAAACAAAAACCGCCCATCGGTACATCCCGATAGAACGACTAAAAAACACAGTTCAATAATCTTTGGCGAAAAGCACTTGCACCATCTGCTCCCCCTCACTGATTAGAAAAAACCAAAATATACCCTACGCTTAAATATCGAAACAGTAAAGAAAAGTGGGGAATCACCCATATCGCCAGAGGAGTCATTCCGCCAACTCATCATCATCTTTCAACAACTTTGTTAATCGTTTAGAAATTCGATACATCGCTAGAAATAGATTGAGAAAGGGGTCAAGTCCGCCGTTGGCTTTAGAGATGTACTCCCAGAGACTTCACAATAATACTCTTTCCTGTCCAATTCAGTATCTGGCCCTGCATTCATCAACCCTATCCCGAGCAACTCTTTGCTCCACTCAACGTTCCTGCCATAGTCACCAATGGTGTGAATGTTGTTACCCAGCTAAACAGAGACAATATTTTCAATTCAACCAGTTTAGGAGTGAGGGCATGGGGGAGTTACTGCAGAAAGGTAGACAGAAGCATCCTTAAGCTCTTACGGGAAGGTGATAAGCGTGTGTTGACATCCTACATGGGGGCTCGATGATCAGGATTGCAAGGTGTGGAGTAGTCACCGGAACCTCCACAGACCACCTAACGATAAAAAAACAAAAGGCCTCAGCACAATGAAGTGCTGAGGCCCTTTGTTTGTATGGTGCGCCGCGAGGGATTCGAACCCCCGGCCTTCTGGTTCGTAGCCAGATGCTCTATCCAGCTGAGCTAGCGGCGCAGGTAAGAGGGTACTCTGTATCTCCTATATCGAGGTTGTTGTCAACCTTTTTCTACTTTAACAGGAATAAAATCAATCAGTGAGAAACTGAATCGCTCATGCTGAAAACTGTGTGTGTCAGGAAAACGACTGAACAACCACCCTCTGTAAATCTCCAGATCTTCTTCGGAGATAACTATCCTGGCGGCCGGATTACGCAAATCATTCGACGCCGAGGTCATAATCCGCCCCTGCATCACAAAAGCGGGGAGGAAATAATCGACCTTAACCTTAACTTTTGATTTGGCGACAGTAAATTCGTAGCCGAGATCAATCGTATAAGTCTCTTCCTTGGCTGTCGACTTATCGAGAACTTTAATGCGAACTGATTTCCACTGTCCACGCACATCATCAGGAACCAAAATGCGCGAAGTCGGCTGCTTCGCAGTTTTCACTGCCGGCTCTTCTTCGGACTGGCTACAACCACCAATCAACAGCGAGAGAGCGATCAAACCGATGGCCAATAGTTTCAGTATTCTCAACAATTAACCTACATCCCCCCCTCGCTGCTTCATGTTTTGGTAAGGAATGGCGGAGAAGGAGGGATTCGAACCCTCGGTACGGTTGCCCGTACAACGCCTTAGCAGGGCGCCACCATCGGCCGCTCGGTCACCTCTCCGTATCCCTACAAAACAAGAACTCGCTATACTCAGGCAAACCGACAAAAAGGTCAACCCATTTTATTTGGCGGTGGGCCAAGGATTCGAACCTTGGGTAGGTTGCCCTACTCTAGTTTTCAAGACTAGCGCCTTAAGCCACTCGGCCAGCCCACCGCATATTTAATTATCTGCTTATGCACAACACTCCAGTTAGGATGTTTGTGCTTTAAATACAATGTCACCAAAACTGTCGGAAGCGGTTCTGGCGCATCATTGACACCAATACGCAATCAGGGATTGATGATCTCAGCCGTCAATAGGGTCTCTACTTGAGCGTAGTGCATAAGCAGATTTAATTATATTGAGATTCGCTCCATGCCGCCCATGTAGGGGCGCAGCACTTCGGGAATAACGACTGATCCATCAGCCTGTTGGTAATTTTCCAATACCGCCAGCAACGTTCGACCAACCGCCAGTCCTGAGCCATTGAGCGTATGGACGAAAGCAGGTTTGCTCCCTCCATCCGGTCGGTAGCGAATTGAGGCCCGCCGTGCCTGAAAATCTCTAAAATTGGAGCAGGACGATATCTCGCGATAGGTATCCTGCCCCGGCAGCCAAACCTCGATATCGAATGTTCGGGCTGCTGAGAAACCGATATCACCGCTACAGAGATCAACAACCCGGTACGGCAATTTCAACTGGCGCAACACCTCTTCGGCATTGTCGAGCAGCTTGTCCAGCTCGACATCCGAATCTTCCGGCCGGGTAAACTTGACCATCTCCACCTTATTGAACTGGTGCTGACGGATCAGGCCGCGAGTATCCTTGCCGTGCGACCCGGCCTCCTTGCGGAAGCAGGGGGTGTAAGCGGTATAACAGATCGGAAGATCGGCATCATTGAGAATCTCATCCCGATGCAGATTCGTGACCGGAACTTCGGCGGTCGGGATCAGGTAGAGATCGACCCCCTCGGCACGGAACAGATCATCCTCAAACTTGGGGAGCTGCCCGGTCCCGATCATGGAGTCACTATTTACCATGAAGGGCGGCAGAACTTCAATATATTTGTGTTGCTCGGTATGCAGATCGAGCATGAAATTAATCAGGGCGCGTTCGAGCCGCGCACCGGCTCCGATCAAAACGGAAAAGCGGGCTCCAGAGAGCTTGCTCGCCCGCTCAAAGTCGAGAACACCAAGATCTTTGCCGAGGTCCCAATGCGCTTTCGGCTTGTAGTTTCGTGGTTCGATCTCACCCCAAACTCGAATTTCAACATTGTCGTCTTCCGTCGCTCCGACCGGACAAGCGGCATCCGGCAGATTCGGAACCATCAGCAGACGTTGAGTCAACTCCTCTTCGAGCTTCCGCAGCTCCTCATCGAGCTCCTTGATCCGGTTCGAGACCTGCTTCATCCGGACAATTTCATCCTGCACCTGGCTTTTGTCTTTGGTCTTGCCGATCAGGGCCGAGACACTGTTCCGTTCGGCTTTGAGACTTTCCGCTTCACCGAGGAGCTTACGACGGCCACTATCGAGAGCATTGAACCACGAAATATCGTGGCCATTCCCCCGGGTCGAGAGACGGAGCTGGACATCGTCCAGGTTTTCGCGCAATAGTCTACTGTCGATCATCGATAAAATCCTTGTTTTGTCGCAAAGAAGGTCGGTAGTATTAGCACCGTTGTTATCCGGCGTCAATATCTTAGCACACCGAAGAGTTATTTACCGAACATGCACTTTCTGAAACAGTTTGCCTTCAGCTTGATTTTCCTTTTCATCGCCCTGCCGGTTGCCGCAGAATCGGGTTCCATCACCCTGGTTGCCGCCGGAGACCTGTTGCTTGGCGGCAGCGCCGCAGCGACCGTTCATCGCCACGGCTTCGACTACCCGTTCCTCGAAATCTCCGACATCCTGCATTCGGCTGATATCGCCATGGCGAACCTTGAGGCACCGTTGACCCGCCAGCCTGAACCGGTCGCCGACAAGAGCTTCACCTTCAAGGTCGACCCGGCAGCGGCCGCAGCACTACAGCAGGCCGGACTGACGGTTCTGACGCTGGCCAATAACCATATCGGCGACTTTGGCCCGACTGGAGTGACCGACACGATCGCCGCCTTGCGCCCATACGGTCTGCGTTACACCGGCGCAGGAGAAGACCTCAAACAGGCGAGAAAACCGACGGCAATCGCCACAGAAGGCGGTTCGGTCGGGTTTCTCGCCTATTCGAACACCTTCCCAAAAGATTTTTACGCCAAGTCCGACCGCCCCGGCACAGCCCCCGGTTACGCAGCTTTTGTCCGTGACGACGTCCAGCGCTTGCGCACGTTCGTCGACTATGTTGTGGTTTCATTTCACTGGGGGAGCGAACTGATGACCGCACCCAAAGATTACCAACGTCGCCTGGCAAAACTTGCCATCGACAGCGGCGCCCAGGTCGTGATCGGTCACCATCCGCATGTCTTACAGGGAGTCGAATTTTACAATGGCGGGGCAATCTACTACAGCCTCGGGAATTTTGCCTTTGGCTCTTACAGCCGCAACGCCAAGACCGGCGGCCTGGCCCGTATCACCCTCGCTGAAGGGAAGGTTAAGTCGGCCGAAATCCTCCCCCTCAATGTCGCCAATCACGAGGTCCTGTTCCAACCCCAACCGTTGACCGGAGACTCAGACTTCGCTGGCGACTTCGCCGGACTCTGTGCGCCGTTCGGGATCGGCCTCATTGACAAAAGCGCGGATGGTTTCTGGAGGTTACGTGAGATGGTGACAAGTCCGCAATTTGCAGCGGCCGACAACGGATCCTCTAAGTAACCAAAAAGCCTGCAACCTTTTTTGCCTCAGGATCACCTCATGATTTACCTGATTTAAGAATCTAAATCCCGAAGTAATCCAGAGGCTAATTTTGTTTTTTCAGGTTCTGTAGACAGGTCTCTAACACACCCTACTACCTCTTCCCCTTTATCCACCAATCGCTGTCATCGTCAAACCACCACTTGGTCGAATCGGTGGTCCAGACCGCCTCGGCCAACTCCTTAGCCGCCGCGCTTTTTAACCGTTTGACGGCAAACGGATACCATTCATCGGCATTGCGGTTGCCGAGATCACGATGCTCTTTGAGCGCGAGGATCATCTCGAGCTGATCGGCATCATGGGCCAATTCGGATTCCCTTGTCTCCCGCCCCACAAACTCATCAATGGTCGCTTTGTACTCTTCCCCGAACGGGAGCGTCTTCGCCAGGTCATCGACCGCACTCGCTTCATCAACCTGCACGTACTTTTTGTTCACATAGTTCATGTCGCCGGTTCGCGCCTCGGGGATATCGTGAAACAGACAGAGTTGCATCACTTTGCCGGAATCGACCTCCCCATCGATCTTTGCGAGGGTGTAGCCGATGATCGCAGTGCGGAAAATGTGCTCGGCGACCGATTCATTGCCGCTGCCGAGAAACTGAAAACCGGTGCGCGGAGTCCGCTTGAGCATCCCGACTTCAAACAGGAAATTTGCCAGATTTTTCATAAGATTCTCTTTCACCCTTTTATAAAATTACGAGAAGAACCCCCTCACGACGACACTGTAGAGAGATTCTACGTCGATTCGAGCCATCCGTAAACAAAGAACGATTCCCGATAACAGCCGACACCCCCCTTACCCCTTCCAATTTTCCCGCCCATCTGCTAGATTATGGCCGGTTTATCTTAAGATGAGCACTTATTCAGCCACCTTCTCAATCCGCACAGCATGCGGGCTGCTGCTGTTGCCGGAGGACAAGTTAAGTGACATCGTTGGACGGTGGCAATTGCTGTAGACCGCATGCCATATTAGAAGTGCTGAACCGTTACAAAGGTTATTAATAAATATGAGCAAGACTGATTACCCACTACCGACCAAGAGTGAACCTGTTATCCTCACCCGCTCTGAACATCCGATCTCCCGCAAGCATTTCGACGAGGCGACGCTCAAGGTCCTCTATCGCCTGCATCGCAGCGGTCACAAGGGTTATCTGGTCGGCGGAAGCATTCGCGATCTGCTCCTCGGGCGGACGCCAAAAGATTTTGATGTCGGCACCGATGCCACCCCGAATCAGGTCCGCAAACTGTTCCGCAACTGCTTTCTGGTCGGACGCCGTTTCCGCCTCGCCCATGTCCGTTTTGGTCCCGACACCCTGATCGAAGTCGCCACCTTCCGCCGTCTGGCGGATGAATCGGATCTTCCGACTGATTCGGAAACCCCACGGTTTACAGCTGAAAATGTGTTCGGCACCCCTCGCGAAGATGCCTTTCGACGCGACTTCACCATCAATGCAATGTTTTACAACATCGAAGATTTTTCGATCATCGATTATGTCGGTGGTCTGCGCGACCTGAGCGAAAAACGGATCCGCATGATCGGCGACCCGCTGGTCCGGTTTGAAGAGGATCCGGTCCGGATGCTGCGGGCGCTGGAGTTTGCAGCCCGCCTCGAATTCACGATTGACCCTGAAACATTGGATGCGATTCCGACGCAGGCACACCTGCTCGCCACCGCCTCACCGGCCCGCCTGCGCGAAGAGATGATGGAGCTGTTCCGGCACAAGGTTGCTTCTGCCGTTCTGCACCAGGCCGGAGAGACCGGGATATTAACGCACCTGCTACCGAACTTTCTCCATGATGAGGCGTGCTACAAACTCCTCGACCAGATCGACGCCAGGACCCTTGCCGGCACACCGATCAACGAAGGGTTCGCCATCGCCGCGCTCTATCTCGAAAACTTTCGGCGCCTCCTCGCCGATGCGGACGAATTCGATTTCGCGGCGATCATGCATCTGGCCAACACCGCCCTCTCCCCCCACATCAAACATTTTCAAGTCTCGCACGGAATCCAGCATCAGGCCCGCGAGATGTTCCTCGCCTTCCGGCGCTTTCAGAGGGGTCGGGGACGTAAAGGGGAGCGCCGCTTTCTGCGCCACCCGGCAACGTCCCAGGCGTTGGAGCTGTACGAACTCTGGTGTCAGACCGGGGCAGGGGACCTTGCAGAGGCCGCCGACTGGAGGGAGGCGATTGAACAGTCCGGCAAACCGGTGGAGAAGTCGACTGAACCGAACAGCCAGGGGGAGAAGCGTCGCCGTCCACGCAGACGAAAAAAGCGTCCGGCTAAACCTGATGCGGATCAATCTGCTTCAACAACCGTTCCAGAGTAGAGAGTTCATCCGGTGTCAGAGTCCGATCCCGGTAGAGCGCCTCGCCGTAAATCTTCGCAAACTCCTGCGCCGCGAGACTCCCGGATTGCTTCGCCAGACCCGCTAGACCGACACCGGGGGGGAGCTCTTCCCCCGATGCGGCTCTCACCCGCTTCAAAAACTGCCTGACCAGGCGGTTGTGCGGTAGACGCCGCCATCGCGACCGCCATAATAACCAGATGACCACCAGCAGCAATCCGGTCAACCCGCCCATCACAACTCTCGACATCAGACCCTCCTTATCGACCGCACGCCATTGCTGCCACAGAGTCGTGGCAACCTTAAGCTGACGATCAAAATCGAGGGTAATAACAACCTGGGTCCAATAATAATCGACAGCGTCCATCAACTGCCGCCACCCGGGCGGATGCTGGCCGCGGGTTGCCAGCAGCCCGGACTCCATCCGGATCGCAAGCAGGTTCGGGTCAAAACGTTGCCAGATGCTGTTCTCGTCGAGGTACTCTACCCAGACATGCGCCGTCCGCTCACCGACCGCGTAATAGCCGGCAATCGGATTATAATCCCCCCCTAAATAACCGCCGACCAAACGGGCCGGCACCCCCGCTGCACGCAGCATAATGGCAAAAGCCGAAGAAAAATGTTCACAATATCCCCGCTTCGATTCGAACAAAAAGGTATCGACCGGATCCCCTGTTGTCGGCAGCGACCCGGTTGCGTAGACGAGCTCCTGTTGCCGAAAAAACGCCTTGATGACGGCGACCCGCGCACCCCTTCCGATCACATCCGAAAGGAGTGAATGGACGGTCAGCCGCGTCTGTGGGGCGATGCTCTTTGGCAGCTCCAGATAAACCGTCTCATCCAGCCCCGGAGCGGCAGCAATCTTCCCGCCGATCCGCGAAACAACATCGTAGCTGCGGAGTCTCTTGGTCGGTTGAACAGCGGTGAAAATACCGTCCTTGCGGGTCGCATGACGAATACCGGTGAGACTCTGCGGGGAATCGAGGGTCGCCAGAAATTTGAGCTCCCCGGCGACGGGAAAGATTGTCAGTTTTGCGTTCACGCCACCGATCGGGACTGCATTTCCAGCTGCTGAGAGCTCTTTGCGCTTCCAGACATTCCCATCCAGTTGATTCAGCACCGTCACCCGCCAGTAGAGATCGTCAGGCGACCACTGACGACTCTCGGCCCGAAAAGCGATACGCTGATCTGTTGTCGTACCCGAGACGCTCCCTGGACTGACCTCTTCGGAGAAGCCGACCATGGCGAGGGCGCCGGGGTTGAGAAAATCCCAGAGCGGGTGCTGGGTGCGGGGGAGGATGAAAAAAAACAGGCCCGCCAGGAAAAGGGAGGCGACCGACAGGAGCAGGGTGGTCTTGAACAGGGTGCGATACCCGGATTTTGTGAGAGTCATCTCCGGGTCGCTCGCATCGAAGCTGAGGAGGACCAGGCCGTAGACCAGGCCACCGACCATCAGCAGCAGCAGCGGCAAAAATGAGAGATGCAAGGTGAGCAAGGTCGATCCGGCGAGTGCGAAACCGGCGAGGATAAAAATCTGCAAAAAGTGCCGCCCCTGCTTTTCCGTCAGCAGACGCACCGCCAACAGCAAAACAGCGAGGTTCAGCGCCGGGAGGACCAGATTTTGCCGGTCGATCTGCACAACATAGAAGACAAAGACAAGAAGCGTAAGGAGCGTGGCGACCGGTGGCGACAACAGGTAGCGTTTTTTGCGGTCTGACCAGATTCCGATTCCCCACGCAGAGATGATGACGCACTGCACCGGCAGATCGAGATAGAGATAGATCGGCGCCACCCCGAGCAGCGAGATGATGCTGGTCAGATTGTTAAGTTTCTGCCTGATCCGAACCATAGAGTGCAAGCTCCGTTAACAGCTGTAGACGGTGACGACGGCCAGTGGAGGGGGGGATCATCCTCTCGGGCAACTGCAGACCGACCGGACGATTGTTGCGCAGGGCATGCCGGATTAACCAGGTTGCGCAGCTGAGCTGTTGTTCGATATCCTTTCCCGGCAATTTCGCAAGATCGAGTATCAACGGCTCTCCGGCACTGTCGGCCAACTCCTTCACCAACAACTCCCCCTGCCGCGCTGTCAATTTCCAATGAATCATCTTCAGCGGTTCCTGCCCGCTGTACTTGGAAATCCGTTCAATATCACCATCTCCGCCCCGCTTCGTGGCGACGTGACGGCCAGACTGTACCCCTTGAGCATCGGGAATAAATTGACGACAGGGGCGCGGTGCCGGGAAGACCGTCGCTGTACCTGCCTCCGGAGCTGAAAAACTGCGCACAAAGAAATTGACCGGAAAACAGGAACGAAACGTGCCCGGGGGCAGGAGCTGCTGACCCCGATTCAGCAAAACGAAAGGGAGCGGCTTACGGGCAGAGTGGCGACCGGGAAGGAGGGGGAAAAGAACCGAAGCGTCACCGATTTCGACCGCCAGCAGAAAAGTCGGAAATCTTTTACGATTGTACAGTCTGACGCTGACCAGAGTCTCGACCCCGGCAAACAGATCGTCGGGCATCGACAGCTCAAGTTCAAGACCGGCGAGATTGTATCGACCGATCAGACCGGAAACCGCCATAAAACCGAGCAGAGACGCGTCCATCAGGTAGATCAGATTGTTACCGGTATTGACTGCGGCAAAACCGAGCAACAGGGTGAGCCCGATGTAGAGACCACCCGCACGGGTCAGCTTCAGGCCAATGGTACGGCGACGCTTTCGAGTACCGATTGCAGAACCTCTTTCTTATCGATCGTCTCCTGCTCAGCGCGCAGGATCAGTCGGTGGGCCGCAGCCGGGAGAGCGACCGCCTGGACATCCTCTGGAGTGACATAATCCCGACCGGACAGAAAAGCGAAAGCCTTGGCCGCCTCGGCCAGACTCAGGCTCCCACGGGTCGAGATCCCGGCCAAAATAAACCGATGCAAGCGGCTGGCCGCAGCCAGACGATAAATATAATCGACCACCTTGTCGCCGAGGTAAATCGCGCTCCGAACCGTATCCTGCGCCTGTAGAATCTCGGCTTCCGTCACCATCGGCTCGATGCGGCGGATCTCTTCGCGGATACTCCCGTTGCGGATGATCGTCTTCTCCATCTCCTCCGGCGGATAACCGATATCGGTGGTGATCAAAAAGCGGTCCATCTGCGATTCCGGCAGGGGGTAGGTTCCAACCTGTTCGGCCGGATTCTGGGTCGCCATCACCAAAAAAGGATTCGGCAACGGCCAGGTCTTCCCTTCGACCGTTACCCGCCGCTCCTCCATCGCTTCAAGGAGTGCGCTCTGAGTTTTCGGCATCGCCCGGTTGATCTCATCGATCAGGACGATATTGTTAAAGATCGGCCCCTCAATAAAACGGAAGCTGTTATCATCCCGATTGTAGACCGACATGCCGGTGATATCGGACGGCAACAGGTCACTGGTACACTGTACCCGCCCGAAGGAGAGGCCGAGGGCATTGGCCAAGGCCAGCGCCAGAGTGGTCTTGCCGAGGCCGGGGATATCCTCAATCAGCAGATGCCCGCCGGACAAAAACGAGGTCATCGCCAGACGTAGAGCGCGGGACTTCCCCTGCAGATGGTCCTCAAGCAGCCTGTCGATCACATTGATGATCGCCTTGCGCCCGGGGAGCTTTTCTTCAATTTGATCCATATCTGTTTTCATACCAGACATGTTAACAGAATTTAAACCGGGCGGGAATCATTAGGTCTCCTGATCAGGCAACAACAAAAACAATTGTCTGTTCAAGGCGCATCCGGTAGTCTGAACCGGTTTCACTTTTAAGTCTCTTGCAAAGCGCCAAAGAATCGAATGGCCGTCATTCCCGCGTAGGCGGGAATCCAGAGGTTAACTTGTAATATAAAAACAGTGGATCCCCGTTTTCACGAGGATGACAACTTTTGCATGAACCTCTTTTTTTCGGCAAAAAACTTAACGGAGCACCCCTTTGCCTGAGCAGCTCACCCCGCAACCGACTTCTCCCGATTTCAGCATCTGCAAACTGTGTGGAGATCCGTCAGCACTCCCGACCTATCTGCTCGGAGCGACCCGGCTTTACACCTGCCCCGCATGTGATTTTCATTCCCTCGATCGGCTCGATCCGGCAGCGGGCGATGCCCCGATCCGTTTGACCGACCGACAAGAGCGCTACATCGAAGATCGTCTGGTCGAAAATGAGCGACGGCTTGTTGCGCGGATGGAACTGGTTCGGAAATTTATCGACCTCACAGGGAAGAACGCTCTCGATGTCGGAACCGGCGTTGGCCAGTTTTTACAGCTGCTTAAGGAGGGGGGCGCCCAAGTGGTCGGGATTGAGCCGAGCGGTCTGCGCCGCGCCTTTGCCCAAAAGCGGTTCGGTTTCCATCTGCATCGGGAGTCGATCGAAGAGCCGCACTGGCTCGAGCAGAAAAGCTCGTTTGACCTGATCACCCTCTGGGATGTTCTTGAACATGTCAATGATCCGGTCGCAACCATGCAGGCTGCTTTTGATCTGCTCAAGCCGGGGGGACGGCTGTTTCTCGAAACCGACAATCGCGATTGCGTAAGCTATCGTCTGAGTTGTCTGAGCTATCGCCTGACCCGGGGAAAAGCACCTCTCTTACTCCCCAATTTTTATCGTCCGGTTCCGTACGGTCACAAGCAGATCTTTCGGCCAGCACAGCTCTATGCCTTGGCCGCGCGTTGCGGGTTTGAACTGATCGCTGCACTGCCGGGCGGTGAATCCGTCGGAGTCAAAAAACCTGATTACCGACCGCCTGGCCAAATCGTTCTGGTCGCCCGAAAACCTTTTCAGCCGGACATGACACCGGCCTGATTCGCTCACCCGGATTGCTGCCGCCTTTGCCAGAGTTTATATAGCTCCATTGCCAGCAGGAGCAGGGACGCCAGGGCACAAAAAGAGAACCATTGTTCCATGGTAACCGGCGCGACACCGAGGACTTTCTGCATAAACGGCACGTGCATTGAGACCACATGAACCCCCTGGGCGGCAATCAGCCCGCCGATCAAAAGACGGTTTCTGACGATCGGTATCTTGAACGCCGACAGTCGTTCGGACCGGCAATTAAAGACATGGAAATTTTCCAGTAGCACCATCAACAGCAAGACAAAATTTCGTGCATCGTCAACAGCGTAACCTTGCTCCAGCAACCAGACCCAACTCGAAAACGCGATCCCCCCCCATGACCAGGCCGGAGAAGATCACCTGCTGCAGCATGATCCGATTAAACAGCCCCTCGCCGGTCGGTCGCGGCTTCCGCAGCATAACGTCCGGCTCCCCCGCCTCGCACGCCAGAGCGACATCCTGGATGCCGTTAGTCACCAGGTTCAACCAGAGGAGTTGAGCCGCCAGCAGCGGCAACGGCAGACCGGCAAACAGCGCCAGAGTGAACATCACCAGCTCCGCCCCACCGGTCGATATCAGCAGGTAGATCACCTTGCGAATATTATCGTAGGCAAAACGCCCCTCCTCGATCCCGGCCACGACAGAAGCAATATGATCGTCGGTGACGATGATCGACGCTGTATCCCGGGCGACGTCGCTACCGGACCCCATAGCGACACCGATGTGAGCTTTGCGCAGCGCCGGTGCGTCGTTCACACCATCGCCGGTGACAGCGACAAAATGCCCCAACTCTCCCAGCGTTTCAACAATCCGGACCTTTTGTAGCGGCGTCACCCGGGAATAAACTCTGACGCTCTTGACCCGTTCAGTCCACGCATCCCCTTCCAACCCCTGCATCTCCATCCCGGTCAACATCTGTGCAGGCCCCGTCGCCAGGCCGAGCTCCTGCGACAAGGCGAGGGCCGTTGCCGGATGGTCACCGGTGATCATCACCACCTGCACCCCGGCCCGCTGACAGGTCGCCACCGCATCTTTTGCCTCCGGTCGCAGCGGATCGATGAAACCGACCAGACCGAGCAGAACCAAGGGCGGCAGTGATTCAATATCAGCATGATCGGTCAACTCCCACCGCTCGTCGCTCGATGCATCGGCTACCGCTAGCACTCGGTAACCAAGCCCGGCCAGACGCTCCGCCTCCGTCACAATCCACAAGGGGTCGATGTCGTCCTCACCGTCTTTGGTCAGGATCTTTGAACATTTCGGCAGCAGTCGTTCAACCGCCCCCTTGACCGCCACCTTATGCGCTCTCCCCTCAGAGTAAAAGGTGGCAGCAAATTGTGCGGCTGATTCGTACGGGATTTCGTCGGTTACTTCGATTTCTCCACGCACGGAAGAAGGATCGAGTCCCAGCTTCCAGGCATAGGCCAGTAACGCCACATCGATGGCATCCCCGGTATGCTCCCAACCGGCCGCCCCCTCCCCCAGTTCAGCCTCGTTGCAAATCACTGCGGCTTTGGCCAACCGTTTCAGACTGTCTGAGTCGACATGATCAATGCTCTGGCCAACGCTGGTCTTAACCTCTCCTTCTCCGACATGACCCTCGCCACTGACAATGAACTCATCCCCGATCGTCAACCAGATAACCCGGGCCGTTTGTCGATTGACCGTCAGCGTCCCGGTCTTGTCACTGGCGATACAGGTACAACTCCCGAGCCCTTCCACAGCAGTCAACCGACGCACGATCACATTCCGCTTCGCCATACGTGATGTCGCGATCGCCAGTGCGACCGTCATTGCCACCGGTAGCCCTTCCGGAATTGCCGAAACTGCAAGAGCCACACTGATGAAAAAGACCTCGACCAATGGCGTCCCTTCGGCCAGAGCGGTCAGCGCCAAAAGCACGATCATCCCGAGAACAGTCAAGCTGATCTGCCGGGCAAATCGCTCCATCCGGATCACCAGCGGCGGCTTGGTCAATAGCGACCCGGTCACCGCTTCGGCAATTTTGCCGACTTCGGTCTGCAGGCCGGTTGCGACCACCAAGCCCAGAGCACGGCCAGCCATCACCGTCGTTCCGGCATACCCAATATTAACCCGTTCCCCCAGAGGGGTCTCTTCAGGAAGCGACTTCTCCTTTTTCCGCACCGCTTGTGACTCTCCGGTCAACATCGACTCGTCGACGCTCAGGTTGCGGGTCTCAATCAGACGCAGATCAGCCGGAATTCTATCGCCGGATATCAGCCTGACCAGATCGCCGGGAACCAGCTCGACAGCGGACAGCTCTTGTTCATGCCCGTCCCTTTTCACCCGCGCTGTCGCCTGCATCAACTGTTGCAAAGCCGCCGCACTCTGCTCGGCACGCCACTCCTGATACGTGCCGAGAATCGCGTTGAGTAAAACAACCCCGGCGATAAACCCGGCATCAGACAATTCTCCGATCAAAATTGAAATCAATGCGGCACAGAGCAGAATGTAGATCAGGGGGCTGAAAAACTGACGAACAAAAATCTGCACGACACCAGGAGGTGACTTGACCGGCAGAGCATTTTCCCCGTAGCGTTGGCGGAGATTTTCAACCGTCGCACTATCGAGTCCACCTCTGGAGCTTGCAAGTCGTTGCAGCGCAGTTGCCGAATCGAAGCGGTGCCAGGGGAGTTATTCTAAATCAAGCATTATACCGGACTCCAGAATAAACAGTCAGTAAAATTGACAAATTCCAATAAAGAACATCATGATACAGGGAAAAGGGTATCAGACTCTCACTTTTTAAAGCGGTTCCAGCATTGCTCCAGCAGAGCAACTATGCTTTAATGCGTCAATATAAACCTTCCAGGAGAAACATGAACGCGCATATCGCCTACCTCGGCTTCGGGAGCAATCTCGGCGACAGTCTGTCGACCCTCAGGCAGTCGCATCAGATTCTGGAGACAAACCCGAAGACCAGAGTCACATCAACGTCGCCGCTCTACCGGACGACACCGGTCGGCGGCCCGCCGAATCAGCCGGACTATCTGAATGGCGTCATGGAAATAGACACCACCCTCGAACCGCTCGAATTGCTCCACTTCTGCCAGACCATCGAGGAGAGCTTCGGTCGCAAGCGGACGGTTCGTTGGGATGCCCGGACCCTCGATATTGACCTTTTGCTTTTTGCCGACCGGGTGATCACCTCCGTCGAACTGCAACTCCCTCATCCGAGAATGTCTGAGCGGGGTTTTGTCCTGCATCCGCTCTGCGACCTGGCTGCGGATTTCATTCACCCGAAGCTGCACTGCACCCTCACTACACTTCTGACGCAGATTTCCCCTCTACAAGGGGTTCATCGTCTGGATGAAGTGTGGTAACATCAACTTTTCCTGAAAAATTATCCTGATAGGCTTGCCGATGAAATTACTCATTTTCGCCCTGATTTTCTTTGTCGCCTACACCCTCTTCTCAGCCTTCAAGCGCTCCCTGACTGCTCCACGCAATCAAACCCCGCCGGAGAAGAGCGCCGAAGGTGAAACGATGGAACGTGACCCGAACTGTGGCACCTATGTGCCACGCTGCGACGCAATCAGCAAAACAGTTAAGGGGCAAACTTATTACTTCTGTTCAGACAAATGCCGTGACACTTACCTGACTAAAAAATAAACAATCGGGGATACCCCGACTCAATGGAAGGAACAGACTATGAAGTTTTTTATCGATACTGCAGAGGTTTCAGAAATTCGTGCAGCCAAAGAACTCGGGCTGGTCGATGGGGTTACCACCAACCCATCGCTGATCGCCAAAAGTGGGCGTGACTTCGGTGAAGTGATCGCCGAAATCGCCGAGCTGGTCGACGGTCCGATCTCGGCCGAAGTGATCTCCCTCGACGCACCGGGAATGCTCAAGGAAGCACGTGAGCTGGTGAAAATCCACCCCGAACGGATCGTGATCAAGCTGCCGATGACCAGCGAAGGACTCAAGGCGACCCGCGTTCTGACCGATGAAGGGATTAAAACCAATGTCACCCTGATCTTCTCGGCCGTGCAAGCGTTACTCGCCGCCAAGGCAGGTGCGACTTATGTCTCGCCGTTTGTCGGTCGGCTCGACGATATCGGCAACGAAGGGATGGAAACGGTTGAGCAGATCCGGACCATCTTTGACAACTACGGTTACACCACCGAAATCATCGTCGCCTCGGTTCGCAGTCCGATGCATATCTTAAATGCCGGTTTGATCGGCGCAGATATCTGTACCATCCCTTATTCGGTCATGCTGCAGTTGGCCAAGCATCCACTGACCGATGTCGGCATCGAGAAGTTTCTGGCCGACTGGGATAAAGCCAACGCCTGATGGCTAAAACATTTTTTTTAAAAATCGAACTCGCCGGCCGGCCTTCCTCTGCTACACTCTGTGTGCAGAGGGAGCCCGGCAGGCTTTTTTGTTTGCATTTCAGTGCGGGAGCAAGTCAGCCCATCCCTTAGGTTTTACTATAAATAAAAATTTTTATTGACAATATATTCATTAAGAGGATGATAGCAGATTAAGCAAGACGGCTTTTACAGCCTTAAAAAACGGTCACCTTTCGCCAGTTGCGGCGAAAAACAGACTACTCATCGGAAAAAAATTTTACCTGCGACCTCCACTACCGGTAAAAATGGGCGTCTTACCAATCGAATGGTTGGCATTTTGCTTGCTTTACAAAAAAAGTCCGTTGAAAATCCTTACCAAGGAGAAATTCATGAATATTCACGAATACCAGGGGAAAGCCATTCTGCGCAATTTTGATGTGCTGGTCCCGGAGGGGCATGTGGTCTACAACGCCAACTCGGCCCGGGACTGGGCCAAGCGTCTCGGTGATGGCCCCTGGGCAGTCAAAGCCCAGATTCATGCCGGTGGACGCGGCAAAGGGGGGGGCGTTAAGATCGCTAAAACCGCCGATGAGGTCAGACAATATGCCCGCGAAATGTTCGGCATGACCCTGATCACCCACCAGACCGGCCCGGAAGGGAAGATCGTCAAGCGCGTCCTGATCGAAAAGGGGTGTAATATTGCCGATGAATTTTACCTCTCTTTCCTGGTCGACCGGGCGACCGATAAGGTCACCCTGATGGCTTCGGCCGAAGGAGGAATGGATATCGAGGAGGTCGCAGCCAAAACCCCGGAGAAGATCTTCATCGAACCGATCGATCCGACTGTCGGCCTGTCCGCTTTTCAAGCGCGCAAGGTCGCCTTCAAACTCGGCTTCGGCATCGCTCAGGTCAAACAGGCGGTCCCGATTTTTATGAATCTGTACCGGGCTTTCGTCGGAACCGACTGCTCGTTACTCGAGATCAACCCGCTGGTTTTGACCGCCGACGGGAAGCTCCTCTGCCTCGACGCCAAGCTCAACATCGACGATAACGCCCTCTTCCGCCACCCGCGGATCCGTGATCTTCGCGATTACGATGAAGAGGATCCCAACGAAATCGAAGCGTCGCAGTATGATCTCGCCTATATCGCCCTCGACGGCAATATCGGCTGTCTGGTCAACGGTGCCGGCCTGGCGATGGCGACCATGGACATTATCAAACATTCCGGCGGCGAGCCAGCCAACTTTCTCGATGTCGGGGGCGGAGCGACCATCGAGCGTGTTACCGAGGCGTTCAAGATCACCCTCTCCGACGAAAAGGTTAAAGGGATTCTGGTCAATATATTCGGCGGCATCATGAAATGTGACGTCATCGCGACCGGGATCATCGAAGCGGCCAAGCAGATCGGCGTCACCGTCCCTCTGGTTGTCCGACTCGAAGGGACCAACGTCGAAAAAGGGAAGAAGATGCTGGCCGAATCGGGCCTGAATATCATTGCGGCCGACGGCATGGCAGACTCGGCAGAAAAGATTGTCGCTGCAGTCGCCGCCGCCGGGAGGGTCTCATGAGTATTCTCATTGATAAAAATACCAAGGTTATCACTCAGGGGATCACCGGCGCGACCGGTCTGTTTCACGCCCAGGGGGCACGCGACTACGGCACCTTGATGGTCGGCGGCGTTACCCCCGGCAAAGGGGGAACAACAATCGATGGCTTTCCGGTCTTTGATACGGTTGACGATGCGGTCAAAGCGACCGGCGCCACCGCCTCTGTCATCTACGTTCCTCCCGCCGGCGCGGCCGATGCGATCCTCGAAGCGGTCGATGCCGGGATCGAACTTGTGATCTGCATCACCGAAGGGATCCCGGTGCTCGACATGGTCAAGGTCAAGCAGTATATGCAGGGGAAAAGCGCCCGCCTGATCGGCCCGAACTGCCCAGGTGTAATCACCCCCGGAGAATGCAAGATCGGCATCATGCCGGGATACATTCACAAGCCGGGACCGGTCGGCGTGATCTCACGCTCCGGCACTCTCACCTATGAAGCGGTCTGGCAGCTGACGACCCGTGATATCGGGCAGACCACCTGCGTCGGGATCGGCGGTGACCCGGTTAACGGCACCGATTTTGTCGACTGCCTGAAGCTGTTTGAAGCGGACCCGATGACGAAAGCGGTGATCATGATCGGCGAGATCGGCGGTGACGCCGAGGAGTTGGCGGCCCAGTATGTGAAGGATCACATGACCAAGCCGGTTGCGGCATTCATCGCCGGAGCCACAGCTCCGGCCGGTAAAAGGATGGGACATGCCGGCGCGATCATATCCGGAGGGAAAGGGGACGCTGCAAGCAAGAAGACATTTTTAGCCGCCTGCGGGGTTAGCATCGCCGAAAGTCCGGCCGAGATGGCCGAGGCGCTCCTCAGGATATGGAAGCCGTAAACAACTATTCTCAATGAATAGAAAAAAAGGGAGCAGCCGTTACGGCTGACTCTCTTTTTTTTGTTCAATTTCCTCTACACCGGCGCAGATCGCTTGCTCAATTGTCAGACCACGTCCGATCACCAAAGGGAGTCGACTGCAGGGGTCGCACAGAGAAATCTCATGCAAGCCATCATGACTACAGCCGATATAGCGCTGCGCTGCACCACTGTTGGCGAGCCTTCTCCACGCGTGAGTGATCTCAGCACCTGGTACCAGATTAGCAAATTGCCTGTTTTCACTGTTGGTTTTCATCTTCCTCCTCCGATCTTATAGTTATGATAAATACTTTAAATGGTAAATTATCACACATAGACTAAAACGCAACCTGAAAATTATTTATCTCAACAAGTATATACCGATATTACTTTTCACCGTTGCCAGACAAATCGATTTTCCTTTTAGAGACCAGAGAAGCAGAGCAAAGAAGAGAACCGTCCCGTGCCTCAGTTGAGCCCTTGACCGAAGGGTTAATCTGTTCATCACTGCTCTCCATTCTCAACAATTCTATACAGCCGCTATAAAGACGTCCAAAGGTTCGTCATTTTGATGCACATATAGCACTTACCTGCACTTTCGACCCTCCCCGGCGCTGGCTCTTTTTTAAGATTCTCATCCGTTCATCCTTGGCTCGCCTTCAAGGTCACTACCATGATAAAATGCAGTCAGCACCTCCTCTATACTGCCGACTGAAAGAAGGAAATCCCTATGGTTGACCGCCTGCAGATCACCAAAAACTGGCTCCCCCGCTATACCGGAATGCCGCTGGAAGGTTTCGGCGACTACATCCTGCTCACCAACTTCCGTCATTACGTAAACAGGTTTGCCGAGATGTTCGGTTGCGATATTAAGGGGGAGGATAAACCGATGCAGGCGGCGACCAATAGCAGCGGCCTCACCATTATCAACTTCGGCATCGGCTCGGCCAATGCCGCCACCATCATGGATCTGCTCAGTGCCATTCAACCCAAGGGGGTCCTGTTTCTCGGCAAATGCGGTGGGCTGAAAAAATCGACCGAGATCGGCCACTTCATCCTGCCGAATGCCGCTATTCGCGGCGAGGGGACCAGCAACGATTACCTCCCGGCCGAAGTCCCGGCCCTCCCCTCGTTCAAACTTCACAAGTTTGTCTCCGAAAAGATCCTCGAGCATGGGCACGATTACCGAACCGGCGTGGTCTATTCGACCAATCGCCGCATCTGGGAACATGACCAGGAGTTTTTACAGAAGCTTAAAAAGATGACCAGCATCGGTATCGACATGGAGACTGCAACCATCTTCATCGTCGGCCACTACAATGCGATTGCCAGAGGTGCCCTGCTTCTGGTCTCAGATGTTCCGCTCACCCCAGAAGGGGTCAAAACCGAGGAATCGGACCTGCAGGTGACAAAAAAATGGGCTGACAATCATCTGCAGATCGGCATCGATGCGATGACCGAAATTGGCGAAAAGGGGGAGAGGATCAAGCACTTTCTGTATTGAGAACAGGAACGGGGGCACGCCTGCAATCTTACGCATGACATACAAAAAGCCCATGATCTTAGATGATTATCGGTTTTTTGTTAATGTAAGAAAAATAAAAAGAGGAGAACGGACGATTTAACCTCATCCAGGAGCAATCAAGCTACCCCTCCTTTTTTTCGCCACTAGTCTTTGGGGTGACTTGATTTCTTCGTGACCGCCGGGCGTTGGGCGTCGAGCCCTGAAACCCCGCCGGAAACGATGAATTTCATCGCTTCGGTCGGCTTGATTGCCAGCAGCGTGACCTGTTCCGAGGCGACAATGCACAAATTCCCGGACCAGGCGTAGGAATGCGGCAGATAAACAGCGACTTTTTCCGAATCAATCCCTAATTCGGACAGGTCGGTACGGGTAATAAAACCGAGCCTCTCGATCGCCAGACCACTGCTCCCGAGCCGTACCAGAACCGGTTTGTCAAACCGTTTCTCCTTGCCGACAAAAGCCGACAAAAGATCCTTGATCGCCGAGAAGAGCGTTCTCACCAGCGGCGCACTGTCAAGAACACGATTAAAGGAGCTATTCAACGGCTTGGCAATGATAGTTGAGCCGAGAATCCCGAGCAGAGTAATCACCAGCACCAGGGTGACGATCCCGAGACCGGGAACAACTCCGTAGGTAGAAAAAGTGTCACCGAATGTCAGCAACAGCAGACCGTCGATAAACAAGAAAAGGCGAACGACAACGTAGATGGTTACCGCGGACGGAACTACAAAGAGAAGGCCACGCAGGAAGGCCCCCGTGAAGGTGTTGATTATCTGTTTCATTGAAGACTCCTGCGCAAGATTAGGGGATTGTTACCATCAACGTTACTCTCAGGGGCCCGTATATGCAAATTGAATCTGCACCCTTGACAATTACAATCGAGTAGGGTGAGGCGAGCATCAAGCTCGCCCCATCCCTCTCACAGAACCGTACGTACGGGCCTCGTATACGGCTCCTGCCTGTTCTTCAACTCGATAATTCTGAGGCAGGAAACCGGTTTGTATTCCGGTCGCGAACTGCGGGGATGCCGAGCAGTCGCTTATCTCCGCCGGTCTTGGGTATTTCAACCCGTTTGACAGGCTGGGGGCGATAACTCTTCTCCCGCAAATCTCGGACAAGCGGGGCGACCTCTTCGGGCAAATGTTCGGCAAAATCCTCGATGGATTGCCC
>Ga0314774_1000886_pt1 | contig 21120 bp, 20 predicted proteins | sample MetaGCBIA2018_FD_204515 | JGI IMG/M metagenome (GOLD analysis project Ga0314774, IMG submission 204515) | Cryopeg brine microbial communities from Beaufort Sea near Barrow, Alaska, United States - CBIA 2018 | ecosystem: Environmental > Aquatic > Marine > Coastal | place: USA: Alaska | collected...
CTTCAACAACCAAATTATCATTCTTTACATAAAGCATGGTAATTAAACGTTCTGAATTTATCGTGCCTTCAGAAACTCCGGTATAAAAACTATCTCTTTTTAAATAATCCAGCCTGTCCATATCTAATTGGCTGGAAATAAGTTGGTGTAAAAATTTACGATGGTAATCCCCTTTAAATATTTCTATAGCCAATGAAAGTTGACCATCAAACTCACTATTTAAAGCTTCCATAAATAACAATGAAATATTTTCGTGAGATACCCCCTTAATAAATTGCCCTTCTAAGGCATGTGAAAATGGTCCATGACCAATATCGTGCAACAAAATTGCAATATAAACAGCCGTTGCTTCTTCTTCGGAAATTTGTACGCCTTTAAATTTTAAAATCCTTACAGCCTTCTGCATTAAATGAACACTTCCAATCGTATGGTGATATCTTGTATGATGCGCGCCAGGATAAACCAAATACGATAATCCCATTTGAGATATTCTTCTTAATCTTTGAAAATACGGATGTTCAATTAAATTGTAAATTAAAGCATTTGGGATTGTAATAAAACCGTAAATTGGGTCGTTTAATATTTTTAGTTTGTTCGTTTTTTTTTCGCTCAAAACAATAATTTTTATAAATGATAATGCAAAGATAACAATATGGGTAATATAAACATTTTATGGGTTGATGATGAAATAGATCTTTTGAAACCACACATCCTTTTTTTAGAGAAAAAAGGATATTCCGTTTCCACTTCTAACAATGGTGCGGATGCCATTGATATGTGTGAAGAAAATAATTATGATATTGTTTTCTTAGATGAACACATGCCGGGTTTAAGCGGCTTGGAAACATTAAACCAAATAAAAAGCAAACGTCCAAACCTTCCTATTGTTATGATTACCAAGAGCGAAGAGGAATATATCATGGAAGATGCTATTGGAAATAAAATTGCGGATTACTTAATAAAACCTGTTAATCCAAATCAAATATTGCTGAGTTTAAAAAAGAATTTAGACCATTCTCGTTTGATTTCCGAAAAAACCACCTCAAATTATCAGCAGGAATTCAGAAAAATAGCGATGGATTTGGCGATGGTAAATTCTTATGAAGAATGGATTGATATTTATAAAAAGCTTGTTTATTGGGAATTGGAACTTGAAAACATCAGCGATACAGGAATGATTGAAATATTAAAAAGTCAAAAACAAGAGGCGAATTCGCTGTTTTTTAAATTCATAAAGAAAAATTATAAAGATTGGATTCAGGATGAAGATGGTCCCATTATGTCGAATACCTTGTTCAAAAAAATGATCCTTCCTGAAATCAACACTTCAAAAGGAACTTTATTGGTTGTTATTGATAATTTGCGCTACGACCAGTTTAAAATTTTAGAACAAACCATCACTAAATATTATAAAAAACAGGAAGAAATCGCTTTTTACAGCATTTTGCCAACTGCTACTCAATATGCCCGGAACGCAATTTTTTCAGGCTTAATGCCTTTGGAAATGGAGAAACAACATCCTCAATATTGGAAAAATGATCCAGATGAAGGCGGTAAGAATTTATATGAAGAAGAATTTTTAGAGGCACAATTAAAACGACTTCGAAAAAATATTAAATGGGGATTTTATAAAATAACCAACTTGAAAGCAGGAAAACAATTGGTTGAAAATTTTAATTCCATCAAAGAAAACGATTTAACGGTTATTGTTTACAATTTTGTTGATATGCTTTCACATTCAAAAACTGAAATGGAGGTTATTAAAGAATTGGCCAGTGATGATAAGGCTTACAGATCCTTAACCAATAGTTGGTTTTTGAATTCTCCTTTGTTGGAAATAATTCAAAAAGCCCAAAATTTAGGGTTAAAATTGATTATTACAACAGATCATGGCACCATTAATTCCAAGGTTCCTTCAAAAGTGGTTGGCGATAAAAATATTAGCTCCAATTTACGCTATAAAACAGGCAGAAGTTTATCTTATGAAGATAAAGATGTTTATGCCGTTAAAAATCCTAAAGAAATTTTATTACCTTCAATTTCAATAAATAGCTCTTTTATTTTCGCCAAAGAAGATCTCTTTTTTGCATACCCCAATAATTATAATCACTTTGTAAATTATTTTAAAAACACCTATCAGCATGGTGGAATTTCTTTAGAGGAAATGATCATTCCTTGTGCTATATTTGTACCTAAATAAGTTATAAAATTGAAAGTTTTAGTTTTCATCTCGAAACAATTAAATGATTAAACGCCATTGTGTATGATTAAAAATTACTCTTTACAAGAATTACCTGCAATTGCGAAAGAAATTATAAAATATGCAAATCACAAAGTGCTGCTTTTTTATGGAGAAATGGGCGTTGGCAAAACCACTTTAATTAAAGAAATTGTAAAACAGCTGGGGAGTTCCGACAGGGTTAGTTCCCCTACCTTTTCCTTGGTTAATGAATATCATACCGCTAATGAAGAAAAAGTGTATCATTTTGATTTTTATAGAATTAACAATGAAAATGAGGCATTAGACATTGGAATTGAAGAATATTTTCACAGCGATTGCTGGTGTTTGGCAGAATGGCCAAATAAAGTGGAAAATTTAGTACCTTTAAACTCAACAACTATTATGATAACCTCTAACAGGGATCAATTACGAACTATTGAAATTAGAAATAATGGGTAAAAAAATTACTTCGCCATTTAGTCAGCAAGAGTTAATTCCTCAAGAAGAAACCTTAGAGATTATAAAAAGTAAAAGCGAACTTGTTATAGGAATTCCTAAAGAAACACATTATCAGGAAAAAAGAGTTTGTTTAACACCTGATGCTGTTGCGGCTTTAACTATTCATGGACATAAATTTGTGATTGAAACTGGAGCAGGTGATGGCGCAAATTTTTCAGATAAAGAATATTCTGAAGCCGGTGCGAAGATATCCTATGATGTAAAAGAAGCGTTTGGTTGCCATATGATTTTGAAAGTTGAGCCGCCTTCTTTAGATGAAATTAAATTAATTAATCCACAAAGTATCCTTTTTTCAGCATTGCAATTAAAAACGCAGACAAAAAAATATTTTGAAGCGTTGGCAAGTAAACGTATTACAGCCATAGCTTTTGATTTCATAAGAGATGACCAAGGTGTGTTTTCTATTGTGAAATCTTTGAGTGAAATTGCAGGAACAGCTTCTATATTAATTGCCTCTGAAATAATGAGCCACAACAGTAATGAGGGATATGGCTTACTATTTGGAAATATAGGAGGTGTACCACCAACTGACGTTGTAATTTTAGGCGCTGGTACCGTTAGTGAATTTGCAGCCAGATCTGCAATTGGTTTAGGTGCGAGTGTAAAAGTTTTTGACAATTCAATCCCTAAATTGCGAAGTTTACAGCATCGTTTGGGACATCTTATTTACACATCAACCATACAACCTAAAACATTGCAAAAAGCATTAATGCGCTGTGATGTTGCCATAGGAGCCGTTAGAGGTAAATTACGTTCCCCTATTTTGGTTACGGAAGAAATGGTGATGAGGATGAAAAATGGTGCCGTAATTATTGATGTTAGTATAGATTGTGGTGGTTGTTTTGAAACTTCTGAATTGACCACACACAAAAAACCAACCTTTCAAAAACATGGTGTTATTCATTATTGTGTTCCAAATATTCCTTCTCGCTATTCAAGAACTGCCTCAGTTTCAATAAGTAATAATTTTACGCCTTATTTATTGGATATTGCTGAAGAAGGCGGATTTGAAAATGCTGCGCGATTTGACAGAAGTTTGCAAAAAGGTATGTACTTTTACCACGGTATTTTAACCGATAAAACAGTGGCCGACTGGTTTAGTTTGCCATTTAGAGATATAAATTTATTGTTTTTATAAAATGACAGTTAAACAACGTTTGCCTTATTATTTAATTGGTTTATTTTTTGGTATTGTAATGGTATTCTTTTTTCTAGACAAAAAAAGTGCCGAATTTGATTATCTGCCTAATGCCAGAGTATTAAAAAGTATTCGTAGAAAACCACAGGTTTTCTCTTCGGAAGCATTGCAAGTCTTGAATTCAAATAAAATAGATTCCTTAAGCGTTTACCAAATTTTAAAAAATGGAAATGTTGATATTTGGAATAAAATTAAATTAGATTCTTGTTTTCAGTATAACATACAAGGTAGAGATAGTTTAAAAAATATCATGCTAACCGTGAAAAGATGCGATTCTATTGCCTTTATTGAAAAAATTATTGTTGAGTAGCTATTTTTAAATAATAATTTTCTTTAATTTTTTTTATACTTTTTATGGATTTTTCCATCCATTCCTGGTATTTTTCGTCTTTTTCAAGCGCTGTCAATTGCCAATTTACCTCAGATTTCTTGAGTTTTTCAGTCTGGTTTTGAAGAATGATTGCAGCAGCTACTGAAATATTAAGGCTTTCTGTAAAACCGACCATCGGTATTTTTAAAAATCCATCCGCATTGTCCAACACATCCTTTGAAAGTCCTGCCTTCTCCACCCCAAAAAAGAAAGCTGCTTTTTCGGTAATGTCAAAATCCTGCAACAAACAAGAATCATTATGTGGGGTTGTCGCAATAATTTTATATCCCTTTGAGCGTAAATTTGCAATACAATCTAAAGTATTGTTATTATCCTTTTCCTTATATACTGAAAAATCCAACCATTTTTGGGCACCTTTGGCAATATGGTTAGATGCATAAAATTTATATTTAGATTCAATGATATGAACATCTTGTAAACCAAAAACATCACAACTTCTAACAACAGCACTGGCATTTTGAGGCATAAAAATATCTTCAATGGCCACCGTAAAATGTCTTGTTCGCTCTTCCAAAACTTCTTTAAATTTATTCCTTCTTTTTTCAGATACAAACTGCTCTAAATAGTCAATAAATTTATAATCTATCATATGAAAATTGTGTTTTTTCAAAGATAAAATTTTACTTTTGAATAACTAAAAGATATGAAAAAAATAGTTGTATTAACAGGTGCAGGAATCAGTGCTGAAAGCGGTATCAATACCTTTAGGGATGCCAATGGTTTATGGGAAGGTCATGACGTTATGGAAGTAGCTTCACCTATGGGCTGGCAAAAGAATAAGGAAAAAGTTTTGGAGTTTTATAATAAAAGACGAGCTCAATTGCTTGAAGTTTTTCCAAATGAAGCACATAAGGCTTTGGCTGCATTAGAAAAAAAATATGAGGTAAGCATTATAACTCAAAATGTTGACGATTTACATGAACGCGCAGAAAGTTCGAATCTGTTACCGTTGAATGTGGGGGGTAATATATTTTAAATGTTTATGAAGATGAAGGTGGTTTAGTTGAACCAGCCATTCAACCTTTTAACTTTTTCATAGTTCTTAACATCTTTTATAAAGTCGCTGAACTTGGATTGGATTAAACTGTTTCCCTCATCTGGTAGTGAAGATTAGCTTAATATACTTTACAGAGTTAAGTATATATTATCGTATTGCTCTTGCTTCAATCCTAAATATTTTCTAGTAATACTTATTGAACTGTGGTTAAACATTTCGCTTAGAAGATGTAATATCGCATCCGTTTTACCATTAGATATATACACTCTGTTCCCGAATGATTTGCGTAGGCTGTGGCTGGATATGTGGCTTGATTTCACTTCATTTTTGAAATGCGCCTTCATCAGTCTATTAATAGATTGCTTACTGTAAACAGTCCCTTTTTGACTCTTAAAGATAAACCCCGTATCATCTATATTCTTACACTTACTCAATATTTCTACCAGAACAGAATTTAAAGTAATCGTTTTGGCTTTACCCGTTTTTTTCTCTCTTGAAGTGTACGTTGGATTGTCTAAAATGCTCCATTGGATATTTAAAACATCACTCATGCGTAACCCCGTATAAATGGATGTTAAAATATATAAACCAAAAGTTCTAGTCTTTTCATCCACTACTAATTTCATACCAACCCTTTTGCAAATATCAAATTCAATATAGTCTGATGTTGTAATAGTTCCTTTAAGTGCCATAACATTTATTTTAATGATTATCTACTACAAATATACATTAAATAATGTTCACTTATGAGGATTATAGTGATTAAATAATCATTAATTTACACAAAACTAGATGAGTCACTATAAATCAACTACTTAACTATATATAAAATGTTCACTTATCATAAAAGTGAACATTTTATTATTATTTAAAGATTAACATTGATACAATAAACTGTATCATTTTATGCTTCTTATAGATTTAATTTGATACAGTAGTGTTATTGATACAGTATAAACTATACGGGGGCAATTAAAAAGCAACGGGATTTTATAAGATTTGTGCGACTGGAAAATCGGAGATTTTTCGGTGGTATCAAATCATTAGTTGAATGTTAATCAGCTCGTTACTTGTTCAAATGTGAGCATAAATTTTATGAGGGGTTGTAAAATGTTTTTATTTTTCGTTTAAACTTTTTTAATTTCGTTGATTTTTTCAATGATTTTTTCAATTTTAATATCAAATTATTTCTAACGATGAAAATATAATTTCTATTTTTCAATTTTTTTATTATTCCAAAATCTCTTAATTTAATTTTTTTGATTAATGGAATATTAGATTGTGTATGATTTAGTTTATTTTTTTTATGTACTATTTCAATCCATAAAGGTAAATTTTCATATACAATAATTGAATTTGAATTTTTCCAATCACGATGCATTCGAGAAAGAACAGTATTGAATTTATCGGAACTTTCAACAAGACTTATAAATGGATTGAAACTATTGGAATAATTTCTACACTCATAAATATCATTTGAAATATCGATTTGATATCCTTTTCTTAAATCAATAACTGTTTCGTGTTTTTTTATTGCTAAATTTTGAATAGTATAAACAAAATCTTGATGAATTGAATCGTCATTATCCAGTCTTGATGTTATAATGAAATCGTCTTTATCATCTAAATTTTCAATAATAAATTGTATGAAAGAATTGTTTAAAGATTTTATTCCATCTATATATAAAGGTTTGAAATTATCGTAATTTCGAGTGATTTTTTCAATTCTTTTTCTAAATATATCTGGAGTATCAATATCAAAAAAAATTAACCAATAAAACATTTTGTTTTTTTGATTAATTACTGATGGAAAACAATATTTTTCAAATAAATCAAATCTTTCTTCTAACCATTTTTCTGTAAGAACAAGAGAACCGTCTTTTGCAGTTTTCCATTGTTCAACTTTTAAATTAAATCTTGTTACGATAAAGTGTTTCATAAATATTTCACAACTAGTTATATTATTACTATTTATGATGTTATCCCCATATTAATTAAGGGATAACGTTAGTTTTTACTTCTTTTATCCTCTGGGTGATAACCAAATAGTAATTAATCAGTTCAAATATAAAAGAACAAATTTATACACCAAGTAATTCTCACCTTTTTTTATCTTAAATATTTATTAGAACTATTGTCATTCGGTCTCCATTTGTAATTATTTCTTTCCGCCCCCATGATTGTACGTATTTAATACAACTATAGGTGATTATTATGGAAATAAGAGCCTGGTAATTACACAGTTACCCCTTTTTTGATTTGTCTTGAAATATCATAGACATATACTTCATGTAAACCTCCTAGGATGCGTTTTGATGCACTTTCTATGGTTATTGATATTACGTTAATACCTTGGATTTAGAGCTGCTTAAATCGCTTAAAATAGGGTTGTTTTCTGGTAGTGATTCTGATATTTATTAGTAGATGGATATAGAGAATATAGATACTAAAATAAAGTGGTGTGAGCTGCAACTGGCATCAACTACATGTAACGATGCGATTAGTTATTGCAGCTATGAACTAGCCAATCTTAGATTCCAAAAGCACTTACAGCTACTGAAGCAAAAAGTACATAAAATGAATACTGAGCGGTCATCAACTCTGGACCTATTGAAGAAACCCTTGCCAATCAAGTTTTGACCATCCGTATTTTGGTGGTTTGGGTGTTGGTGCTGGTGGAGCAACTTTGGTTGATGGTCGTGGCTTTTTGGTTGGTTTGGATGGTAATGATTTTAGTGATGGTAATGCTGGTCCATTCTTAGCACCACTTAGAAACGCCACAGCGTTACCATTGTAATCTCTAAAAAAGCTCTGTTTTAATAATCCGCAGTATTGAGAATTGAGGTTATACACTGCATTACCTATTAGATAGCCTATAAAATATCCACTGGTGTTATATAAGTCTTTACCACTGAGCCAACCAACGGTGTAACCTTGTTTGTTATAAATTGCTTGCATCTTTTATCTTCTTAATCTTTATACCATCTGATTCTAAGTTATTTCCCAATACACCCCAGTACAATCCGTTCACTTCTTTACTCATCTCTTTACAGATATAGAATACGGCTGCTAGTTCATAATCATAACGTTGAACATCTATAACCCCAATAGGTTCTAATGCTTGTAAAAGTTCTTTAACCTGATATAGCTTCAAGTCTGATTTGAGTACAGCGTGGTTATGATTGCCTTTGCTAACCGAGTAACTTTCAGTAGTGTAGAACATGCGTGTCTTACCAGATACGCTTTTGGCTTCCAGTTCACAGTAAAGCTCATTCATTAGTGTAATGCACTCCATCTTGGATTTAGGCTCCTGATAGGTAACTGTTACGAAGTAATCCCAGGTTAAAAATGATAAGTGTTGTTCTAGTGTATCATTACGATGCATACACTCGATGGTGTTAGATAGACTTCGATTTCTTTGGATAAGGTCAAACAGTTCTGGGCTTACAAACTCCTCCATCATCTTGAAACTGTATTTGTAAGGCTTGGATTTCATTTTAAACCACTCTAGTGTTGGATTCACTTGTAATAGTTTATCTCTCCTTCGCTCTAGTGTACGTACTGATATATTACATACGCTGCTTATCTCTTTACTTGTGTACCAATTTTTTAAATTCATAATCTTTACTTGTTTACTTATAGGCGCAAGACCTTAATACAAGGCGAACTTGCTGTTATATATTAATTCTACGTCATTTGTCACCAAAGTCAAGGGTTTAGCTTAAATTTTCTAAATTATTTTTAAGTGACATTTGTCGTAATAGCTTTTTCCGAGTTTTTCTATGCTCTCTATTATAAATATGTGCGTATGCCAAAAAAAACGACATCTGTCAGAACCATGGATAAGGAAGAATACATGGTGGGGTCATCTGTTTATTTGTATATGATTGATTATTAAGTAGGTACCTCCGTGTAATGGTTCGATAGAAAGATTCATTTTCTTTGAAAATAATTTGATTTCACTAATTATCGACTTAGCGAAGGGGTGCTAGAGTGGAGCAGTTACGGAGCCATATCTCCAAAATGATGCTTTTGACATATTTCAGACTGCTTATAAATAAAGTTTTAACGTAAAATATTTGGCAAGAAAATAGAGATGAAAGGGGAAATAAGTTAAAACTAAATAAAGGCTATTTGTATTATAATCGACAATCTGTTAAAAAGAAGCCCTTTGATTTTCTAACTAAAACAAGGGCATATTCGTTTTTATATAAGAATTAAATATTTAATCAAAATCTAAAATATCTTCTTTAGTTAATTCAACATCATCACCAGCGTTATCATACCAATCACTAATCTTATGGTGTTCACCTTTTGGTATGGTAATATCTTCACCAGTTTTTTGTTTATGTAGATATTTAAATAATTCATTATCTTCTTCAATATCTTCAGCTGTTGGTTCGGTGTATATTTTACTTTTCCAATACCACGTTTTATAAGGTCTTGAAGTTATAAACATTGAATATTCATCAAATCCTTTATAATTAATTTTTAAAATGAAATATACTTTCTTTTTAGTTTCATTAGGACTTATACCACCTCTTATTTTAACTGATTCAATAATATTATTTACAGCTTCTTTATATTGTTCAAAGTTCCAATTATCATTATATTCATCTAGTTGTGTTTGATAATTTTTTACTCTATTTGCATTTTCTCGTGCATCAATCCTATGTGATGTTGCTTCAATTTTAGAATTTATTGTTTTAATATTATTATCAGTTGTGTTTAACATTTCAATAAACCTTTCATTGCTAGTAATACCTTTATTTACAATGATTTCAGCAAGGTTTTTACCTTTATTAGTTTCTTCTTTTAATTGTGCTTTTAGTTTTATTAAATCGTCTTGTAATGCTTGTAACCCATCATCATATTTATCAATATTCTTTAAATATTTTAATAAGTCTTTGCTTTTGAATAAATGTTTGATAATGAATGACTCAATCATTGTAATACTGATTGCATTATTATCACACATATGGTTAATGCTTTTTTTACCAGAACACATATAATAGTTATCTAAATATTTGGATGGTGTATTAGTGCTATTATATTTTCTAGCACCATTATAATTTCTACCGCATTTTTCACACTTCAGCAAACCTTTTAACAAATACCTATAAGTAACCTTTTTACCAGTTGCATTACTATTTTTCTTGAAATTATCTTTAACATCATAAAATAATTTTTTAGATACAATTGGTGGTATAACATTATATTCAACTCCATCATAACTTCTAATTCCTATGTACCATTTATTATTAAGTATATCGTAAACAGTACCACCCACCCATTTAATATCTTTTTTATCAGTTACCACCTTTTCATTAGTAGTTTTATCTCTAGTTACTCTTGTTGATTTAACCTTTTTTGATTTATAGGCATTGATTGCCATTCTTTGTGATTTTGTAGGTATCTTATCTGTATTTAACCCCATTGCAATAGCCATTGTACCAGAACCAGCTAATGATTCTTTAAATATTCTTCTAATTATATCACCTTCATAATCATCTTCAATTGCTTTTTTATCATCATCTCTATTATACCCATATGGTATAGTTCCCCATACTTTACCTTCCTTAGCGTTAATTAATAATGCTTTTTTAGTTTCAAGACTTTGTGCGTTGGGTGCATATTCATCAACCGCACCCATTATTTGTATTGTCATTTTGGTTGCGGGTAATGATAAATCTAATAACCCCCTATCACCAAAGAATATCATTACATTATAATCAATAATTAGTTTTAAAAATTCTTCAAGTATTATATTCTTTCTTGATACTCGATTTTGTTTTCGCATCCATATCAACTTGATTTTACCAGATTTGATATCATTAACCATTCTTAATAATTCTGGTCGGTTATCTATTGGTGTTGAACCCTTCACCCCTTCACCTTCATCATAAATAATAACATCAGATTCTTTATAGCTATTTAAAGAAGCATAAGCTTTACCTTCTTTTATTTGATTATCAATTGAATTTGATTCTTCATCCTCATTCGATAATCTTGCGTATATTGCTAACATAATGATATGTTTCTTTGTTTAATACCGTAAATGTATACAATATTCTTAACCCCTACAATCTATTACAACAGAAAAGTATTGCATTTACATGGAGAGTTATTGAAAGTACGAAGCACCAGAAATACCAACTTAGTTTATGACTGGAAAAAGGATTTGATTTTAGGTGATGTTTGTGAAGAAAATTCACAGCTTAGGCCTCATATTGTTTGGTTTGGGGAAAATGTGCCGTTGTTTGACAAAGCATTGGAAATTACTTCAGAAGCTGATATTTTAATTATTGTGGGAACATCCATGCAAGTATATCCCGCAGCTCACTTAATTAATTGTGCAAAGCCTACTGTTTCAATCTATTTTATTGATCCAAAACCAACTATCCAGCAGAATCAATATTCAAATTTGACTGTTTTAGCAGAAAAAGCCTCAGTTGGTGTCGTTAAGGTCGTTAACCTATTACTTGGATGATTGCAGTAAACAATTCCCCTTTTGAAATTTGACTCCCCATTTCAATGAGTTCAAACAATTCTGAGTTGCGTGGTTTTGTGTATTTTTTTTCAGCCTTAAAATATTCAAACTTTTCATCAAGCGAGTTTTTCAAGAACCATTGGAAATCATCTGTGCTTAAAAAGCTTTTGCTTTTGTCCTTTAATTTGATATAAATTCTGATAATTTCCTCTGAATTACATTTAAATAAATTAATATCATTTGCAGAAATATGCTCTAAAAATTCCGTTTTACTTAAAACATCTTCCCATACTACATCACTAAATATATTTAATTCTTCTTCAGCCATAGAAGGTTTTTCCTCTTTTATTTTATACCACTCTTTTGCATCAATTTGTTGGGTAGCCAAAAATTCAGCAAACTCTTTATGTAATTCCGAAAATTGTTCTTTGGTTAATTGTCTGTATTTCATGTGCTATCTAAATTAAAAAAACGCCCAATTTGGACGGTTCAAATATACTTATTTTAAAATTTAGAATGAATATCACGATCCAAATTGCATTTGCCATCTAAATAATAAACTTACATCATACCCATATGTTTTTGTCAAAGTTCCATCAAAATTATAAACTGAGTTTTGATGGTCAAATCCTTCAACTAAGACTATTGAACTGCACAGTATTTGGTTGTTGCACCACACCCCTATCTGAATAGCTTAAATTGCCAACTAATTTTTTTTTATAATTTAATATTAAATTATATAGATATTTGTAATCAAAAAAAAGCCCACTTAAAAAGTGGGCTCCTCATATCTATATTAACTAAAAATGTTAATTATTTTAATTTAATCCTCTTGCTTTAATCATAGGCTCAATTTTAGGTGATGAACCTCTGAAATCTTCGTACATTTTTTCTAATTCAAGTGTATTGCCTCTTGAAAGAATCATGTCTCTGTAGCGTTGTCCATTTTCTCTTGTTAAACCGCCATGTTCTGTAAAATAGTCGAACGCATCATCACTTAGAACTTCAGTCCATAAATATGAATAGTATCCAGCATAATAGTTGCCACTAAAAATATGTGCAAAATAGGTAGAGCGATACCTTGTTGGAATTTCTTTCATCAATAATTGAACTGAATTTAGCGCATCAGTTTCAAATTTATTTACATCTGTAATTTTCGTATCAGCCGAAATAGTGTGCCAAAGCATATCTAAATTAGAAGCAGCCAATACTTCAATTAAACTATATCCTTGATTAAATGTACTTGCATTTTTAATTTTGGCAATTAATTCTTGCGGAATTTGAGTGCTGTCTTTATAATTTAATGCATAATTTTTAAGTATCTCAGGATTTAATGCCCAATGCTCATTAAATTGAGAAGGAAATTCCACGAAATCTCTAGCTACTGCAGTACCAGATAAACTAGGATAATGCTGACTTGCAAAAAAACCGTGCAAAGCATGGCCAAATTCATGAAACATTGTTTCAACTTCATCAAAAGATAAATAAGTTGGTTCACCTCCAACAGGTTTTGCAATATTCATGACATTGTAAATAACAGGTTTTTTGTTATATAATGTTGATTGTGTAACAAAATTGTCCATCCATGCTCCTCCACTTTTAGAACTTCTTGCATAATAATCACCATAAAACAAACCAAGTGGTGTGCCATCTTCTTCAAATAATTCATAGGTTACAACATCCACTTGATAAGTTGGAATATCAGTTCTCTTTTTGAAAGTGATACCATATAATTTTTGTGCTGCATAAAAAACGCCTTTTTCTAAAACCGTATTTAGTTCAAAATAGGGTTTAATTTCGCTTTCATCTAAATCGTATTTAGCCTTTCTGACTTTTTCAGCATAAAAATTCCAATCCCAAGGTTCTAACTCAAAAGTTTCACCTTGACTATTTATCATTTTTTGAATTTCATCAATTTCATTTTCAGCTTTTAAAGTGGCCGCTGGAACCAATTTCGCAAACAAATCCAAAACTGCTTGCGGCTTTTTAGCCATCGTATTTTGCAATCTCCAGGAAGCAAAATTATCAAAACCTAATAATTTTGCTTTTTGAGCACGTAATTCAACCATTTTTGTTACCAATTCCTTAGTGTCAAATTTTCCGCCATTAGTCCTATTCCAACCGGCTTCAAATAAATGTTTTCTTACTTCTCTATTTTCTAGGTATTGTAATTGAGATTGTTGCGTAGTATTTGTAATTGTTAATAGCCAAGTATTTTCTTTCGTTTTATCTTTAATATTTTCAATTTGTTCTTTTGAAAATCCAGCAAGTTTTTTAACATCATGAATTTCAATAGTAGCAGCTTCATCTGCATCAAGCAAGGTTTGATTAAACGTTGTACTTAATGACGCCAGTTGTTCATTAATATTTTTAAGCGCAACTTTGTCTTCCTTCGATAAATTAGCTCCGGCTATAGTAAACTTTTCATAATAATTTTCTACCAATTTTAAAGATTCCGCATCCAAATTTAAACTTTCTCGGTTTGTATAGATCTCCTTTACTTTTGTAAACAACCCGTCATTTAAATATATTTCATCATAATGTTTTGCCGATAAAGGCGCAATTTCAGATTGCACTTTTTTCAAAGTGTCATTGGTATTGGCTGCAGTTAAAGCATTAAAGACATTGTTGACTCTATCAAGCATTTTACCGCTTTTTTCTAAAGCAAGTATCGTATTTTCAAAAGTTGCTTTTTCTGTATTCTTAATAATGTCATTTACAGAATCAGACTGTTGTTTCATTGCTTCAAGCAGCGATGGCTTGAAATGCTTGTTTTTAATTTTGGTAAAATCAGGGGCGTTATATGGCAACGTACTTTCTTTTAAAAATGGATTATTGGTTAAATCATTTTCCATTAAAGTATTTTTTTTGTCTTGATTGCACGATACAATGGCAATCATTAGGGTTAATATTACAATTGTTTTTTTCATTATTAAATTTTAAGTATTTGTTTGGTGAATTTACTAAATATTTTTACAAATTAACAATAACAATTGTTGGCATGAAAAAAGCCCACTAGAAAGTGGGCTTTAAGTAAGTTAATTAACAAAAGAACTGTTAATTATTTTGTTTCGGCAACTATTTCAATCGGTAAATCAACCACAACTGCTCTATGCAATCTAATAGAGACATTGTATTTTCCAATTCTTTTAATGGTACCTCCTTCAACTTTAATATATTTTTTCTCAATCACCTGACCTGCAGCAGCTAAAGCCTCTGCAACATCTTGGTTATTTATTGATCCAAATAATTTTGTATTATCGGCTGTTTTAGCTATAATTTTAATATCCAATGCTTTAATTGCATCTGCAATTTCAGTAGCATCTTTAATTAATTTTTCTTCTTTATAAGCACGTTGCTTTAAAGTTTCCGCTAAGATTTTCTTTACTGAACTTGTTGCCAATACTGCAAATCCTTGAGGAATCAAATAGTTACGTCCAAAACCATTTTTTACAGTAATAAGATCATCTTTAAAACCTAAGTTTTCAACGTCTTGCTTTAATATAATTTCCATAATTCCTTGCTGTTTTTATTTTAACATATCCGCAACGTAAGGCAATAAAGCTAAATGACGTGCTCTTTTAATGGCAACAGACACTTTACGTTGGTATTTTAATGAAGTTCCCGTTAAACGACGTGGTAAAATTTTACCTTGTTCATTTACTAAGTATAATAAGAAATCAGCATCTTTATAATCAATATATTTGATACCGTTCTTTTTAAAACGACAGTATTTTATAACTTGTTTAGTCTCAATATCTAACGGAGTCAGGTAACGAACCTCACCTTGTTTTCCTCCTTTTGCTTGTTGTTCTATAGACATAACGCTTATTTTTTATGTGCTTTAGCACTGTCTCTTAATCTTCTCTTTTCAGCCCAAGCAACAGCATGTTTATCTAACGCAACCGTTAAATAACGCATAATACTGTCATCTCTTCTAAATTCAAGTTCAAAAGGAGCAATTGTTTCTCCAGCAACTTTGTATTCGAATAAGTGGTAAAATCCACTTTTTTTGTTTTGGATGGTGTACGCTAATTTTTTTAAGCCCCAATCCTCTTTTGATATCATTTCGGCACCTTTAGAAACAAGATAGTCCTCAAACTTCTTTACTGTTTCCTTTACCTGAACATCAGATAAAACGGGATTCAAAATGAAAACAGTTTCGTAATGATTCATAATTAATTATTTAAGTTTTACTTTTAAGGGTGCAAATATAGGCTTATTTCCTTAATTGGCAAATGTAAAATTAATAAAATAGATTTAATAATTATCTACATCTATATTGAATCTGATTGAGCGAAATTCATTAACGGCTTGAAACGCATTTTTTACCCGATTAACCTGGTTTTTACTTACCGTCAACGACTGTTTTTGCGGGATTTTAATAATTATCGTTCTAATATGGTAATTTCTTATTTTAGAAACTCCCGGTGTTGAAGGACCTAAAATATCATGTTTAAAAATTGAAATTAACGATTTTCCCAACCAAATAGCTCCTTCTTCAACTCTATTGAAATCTTTGTGGCGCAAAGTAATTTTAATTATACGATAGAAAGGCGGATAATGGTACTGCCAGCGCTCTTCCAATTGCTCTTTATACATTTCTTCAAAAGCATTGGTAGAAACCTGTTGTAATATTTGATGATTCGGATTATAAGTTTGAACGGCAACCTTTCCTCTTTTGCTTGCGCGTCCTGCCCTGCCTGAAACTTGCACCATCAATTGATAACTTCTTTCGTGCGCCCTAAAATCAGGAAAATTCAGCATATTATCGGCATTCATTATTCCCACCAACGACACATTTGCAAAATCCAATCCTTTTGAAAGCATTTGTGTACCTACCAAAACATCAATTTCCTGCGCCTGAAATTGCCCTATTATTTTTTGATAGCTATATTTTCCACGTGTGGTGTCTAAATCCATTCTGCCCACTTTGGCATTTGGAAACAGTTCCAGCAATTCAATTTCAATCTGCTCGGTTCCAAAACCTTTGGTATTTAATTTTTCGCTTCCGCAAGCACCACAATTATAGGGCATTGCTTGCCGATGCCCACAATAATGGCATCGCAATTCTTTTCTGTAATTATGATACGTTAAACTTACGTCGCAATTAGGGCATTGTGGAGAAACACCACAAGTTTCGCATTCCACAACTGGTGCAAAACCTCTCCGGTTTTGAAATAATATGACTTGTTCTTTATTATCCAGTGCATCGGTAATCATTTCAATTAACCGGTCGGAAAAATGGCCTTTCATTCTTTTTTTTCGATGCTTTTCTTTTACGTCTACCAATTCAATTTCTGGCAATAAAACATTTCCGAATCTTCTATTTAATTCAACCAACCCATATTTTCCCTGTTGCGCGTTGTAATATGTTTCTATACTTGGCGTTGCTGAACCCAAAATAACTTTAGCATTATGTAGATTTGCCAAAACGATGGCAGAATCACGTGCATGATATCTTGGAGCCGGGTCATATTGTTTAAAAGAAGACTCATGTTCTTCATCAACAATTATTAACCCTAAATTAGAAAAAGGCAAAAACATGGAAGAACGGGCACCTAAAATTAATTGGGCTTTTTGTTTATTTTCCAATACATTATTCCAAACTTCAACACGCTCATTCATGGAGTATTTTGAATGAAAAACAGATAAGTATTCTCCAAAATAAAGTTGTAACCTTTCAATTAATTGTATGGTTAGCGCAATTTCAGGAAGTAAATAAAGCACTTGTTTTCCTTCTTCAATAATTTTTTTAATTAATTTAACATAAACCTCTGTTTTACCACTACTTGTAATTCCTTTTAAAAGTACTGTCTGTTTGGTTTTAAAGTTTTCTTTTATGGCGATAAACGCCTCTTCTTGGTGCGCTGTGAGTTCTTTTATTTTTCCCGATTTTCCGTCGAAATTAATTCGATCTGTCTGGATAAAATAGATTTCAAAAACACCTTTATCTATTAAAGATTTCAGTACGGCCGAAGAACTGTTTGAATTCTCTTGAAGCTGGGTTATTTTAATAGGTTTTTTTGTAGACAGTAATTGAAAATAGGTTAAAATGATGTCGCGCTGTTTTTTTGCCCTGCTTAAGGAATCCATCAATTCAGGCAATTTTTCGGTTGAATCCCAAGCTGGTGTTAATCGAACATATTTAACTAATTTTGGCTTGTACTGCTCATAAATTTGCTCTTTAACTACAATAACTTTTTTATCTATTAACGCTTTAACAATTGGCAAAACATTTTTTTTGCCAAGAATATCGATAATTTGCTGAATAGAAAGTTGAGTTTGATGCTGTAAGGCTTCAAAAATTAAAAATTCTTCGCCGGAAAGCGCTTCTTCTTTTGTAAAATCCTTAATCAATTGTACTTCCGTTTCGCTTTCCAACAAAAAAGCCGAAGGCATCGCTGCTCTGTAAACTTCTCCTAAAGAGCACATATAATAAATTGAAATCCATTCCCAATGGTTTATTTGAATGTTGTTTACAACAGCTATTTCATCTAAAATTTGATAAATTTCTTTTGCTTCATAACCTATTGGTCGAATTTGATGAATTTTATAAACTAAGGCAGTGTAAATTTTTGATTTTCCAAATTCCACAGCAACGCGCATCCCTTTTTTCAAAAAGGCTGCTTCCGCTTTGGTTATTTTATAGGTAAATAACTTCTGTAAAGGAATGGGTAAAATAACATCAATAAAATTTTCCAAAGGCTTTTGTTTTAAAACGTAAAAATATTTAAAATCAATTTAAAAAGCAGCAATTTGAGTAATTTAATTCGAAAAATTTTGGCCTATGCATTGAGCTTTATAACATTATTTTCCTTATATTTAAGCTAATTTTATTGTATAAATTTAAATAGTTGAAATTATGAGAAAATTATTATTGTTAGCCTTATTATCACTTACCATATTAAGTTGTAATAACAAAAAAAAGCAAGAAGATAAACAACCCACAAATTCTGATTACACCGCTTTACAAAAAACGGCGTCATCAATTTTTGGAACGTTACCAACTGTTGCGAAAAATCCTGAAAATATTTTATCTGATGAAAAGGTGCTGCTCGGTAAAAAATTGTATTCTGATAACCGATTATCAAAAGACAATAAACAAAGTTGCAACACATGTCATAATTTAGCCACTTACGGGGTTGATAATTTGAGTACTTCTCCTGGGAATGATGGTGTTTTAGGCCCAAGAAACTCCCCTACTGTTTTAAATGCTGCATTACATATGTCTCAATTTTGGGATGGTAGATCACCTGATGTTGAAGCACAAGCTGGAGGTCCAATGATGAATCCGATAGAAATGGCGATGCCAAGTGAAAAGGTAGTTATAGAAAGGTTATCTAAAATAGATGATTATAAAAATTTATTTGCCGCAGCATTTCCAGATGAAACACAGCCAATTTCATTTACAAATATTAAAAAAGCAATAGGGGCATTTGAACGGACGTTAATAACGCCTTCAAAATTTGATGATTTTACGGCTGGAGACTTAACAGCGTTGTCGACTGCTGAAAAAGATGGCCTACAATTATTTATAGATACAGGATGTATTGCTTGCCATTCAGGTAATGTATTGGGAGGAAATATTTACCAAAAATTTGGTGTTTACGATGATTATTGGAAATACACAAAAAGCAGTAAAATTGATGAAGGAAGATTTCTAGTCACTAATAATGAGGCTGATAAATATTTTTTTAAAGCACCATCATTGAGAAACGTTGAAAAAACATATCCATATTTCCATGACGGAAGTGTAAAGGATTTAAAAGAAGCCGTTAAAATTATGGGTAAAATTCAACTAAATAAAGACTTAAATGACGCAGAAGTAACTTCAATCGTCACTTTTCTAAATTCATTAACCGGTAAAATGCCTAAAACTATTTAGTTTTTGATAATTTTATTATTAGAATTTTAACAGGATAGATGCCCAATTTTATTGGGCATCTTTTTTTTGGCACGTTGTTTGTAATTCTGAAAAGGAATGCTGCTAACCGGCAAATTTAGTTTAACCTTTAAATATTTTATCATGAAAACAAAATTTTTACTTTTAGCAACTTTTTTATTTGTTGGGTTTGGCATTCAGGCTTCAACTTTTGAAACTGATAATTCTTCTAATATTAATTATTTGAACGATTATGGAAATTCATTCACATTTGTTGAAAGAGATGTAACATTTGCTGTTTTTCCAAATGGCGAATTTGATTTCTACATCAACCAAAGAAATGCTTTAGGCGTTAATTATCGAGGAAATGGCATTAACATTAGTTTTAATTCCGGTTATGACTACGCCCCATACGTACAATATGATGATTATGGTGCCATTATCCAAATAGAAGATATTCCTATTTATTATGATTATTACGGCCGTGTAACCAGAATTGGAAACACGGATATTAATTACAATTCAGGCAGATTGGTTCGTATTGGAGGATTGCATGTATATTATAACAGACAAGGTTATTATAGCCACTATTCAGGATATATTAACAACTACAATCGTAATTATGTGTTTCACCCATATCACAATTATTTTGCAAGACCATTATTTGATTTCAGAATTGTAAGTCGTGATCCTTATAGAAATCATTATAATCCAAAACGTTACACGTATTATAGTGATCATTCAAGAAATAAGTATTACAAAAACAACAAGCGTAATAACCATAGCACTAGACAAAGGGTAGCTGTTAAAAATGTTCCTAATAGATATGATGACAGAAATTCTCATTCAGAAAGAAGAAGCGCTACCAACAGAACAAGTCAGAATGGCCACAGCAAAGGTTCAGTTAACAACACTAATAGAAGATCAAATGCGGTAAACAGACCAACTTCTACCAACAGAACAAGTCAGAATAGCCGTAGCAATGGTTCAGTTAAAAATACTGATAGAAGATCAAATACAGTTACAAGACCAAGTGGAAATAGAGAACAAAGCAGTACGAAAAATGATAGAATAGCTGAAAATCGTACACATCAAAGAACCGCTCAAAAACCTGAGAGAACACAACAAAGAAATAGTTCTGCAAATACTCGGAAAGGACAAACTGTTAGAGAAACAAAAAATAGAAAATCTAACGAAAAATCAGAAAAAAGAGAAAATTCAAAAAGGAATTCTTCAAGAAGAAATTAAGAATTATTTGACTGAATAAAAAAAGCGTTGCAATGTTGCAACGCTTTTTTAGCAGTATCTCAAAATCTGTGTAAGTTAAAAAAATAGCTTGGGTGATCACCCAAGCTATTTTTGTTTAATTTTAAATTTTATACAGACATGAAAAAAGAGGAATTATTTACCGACGAGTTT
>Ga0314774_1000888_pt1 | contig 21101 bp, 17 predicted proteins | sample MetaGCBIA2018_FD_204515 | JGI IMG/M metagenome (GOLD analysis project Ga0314774, IMG submission 204515) | Cryopeg brine microbial communities from Beaufort Sea near Barrow, Alaska, United States - CBIA 2018 | ecosystem: Environmental > Aquatic > Marine > Coastal | place: USA: Alaska | collected...
AAAAAAAAGCCAAACGAAAGTTTGGCTTTTTTTTGAGCGAGAGACCGGGCTCGAACCGGCGACAGTCAGCTTGGAAGGCTGAAGCTCTACCAACTGAGCTACTCTCGCAAATGGTAAGCAAATATACAATCCTTTTATACTTCTACAAGCCTTTTTTCAAGAATTTTAAAACTTTTTTAAATAATGGTATCCCAATTTTTGATAGCCTTCATTTTCATAAAACCGGTGTGATTTCTCATTCTTAATATAGGTGTTTAATTCAGAAGCTTCATAGCCAATACTTTGTGCGTAATTGTGAATCCACTTGAATAATTTTTTTCCCAATCCTTTATTTCTGTGATTATCGCTAATCACCACGTGATCAGGCTCAACCGTTTTTCCGCAGTAATGACGTGTTAAAAACCAAAGTCCGCTAATGCCTACCAATTCCTCATTTAAATACACGCCAACACATTTATAATTTTGTGTTATCATCTCCAAAAGACGTTCTTTTAAAACAATTTCTGCAGTATTTGTATTCAATTCTCTTAGCAGCGGCAAAATGGTGAATATATTTTCTTTCTTAATTAATTTAATTTCAAGATGTTCCATATTAATAGTAAATTAGCATCATTCATGTCAATGATATAAAAATAATTTCAGAAAAAGAATTGTTTTCGGTGTTATATGAATTGTCCCAAGTAATTAAAAACAAAAGGTAATTGTAATGATAAAAATTAAAGAAATTTCCACTCAGGAAACGTTTCCAATTCGTTTGGAGGTATTGCGAAAAAACATTGCATTGCCTTATGAATTTAACGGAGATTTTGATTCTGAGACTTTTCATTTAGGCGCTTTTAAAGATGCTGAACTTATTGCAGTTTCCAGTTATATGAAAACGAGCTTCAGTAATTTTGAAGGAGATCAATACCAACTTAGGGGGATGGCCACTTTAACAGAATATCAAGGTTCTGGTGCCGGGAAACTCATGTTGCAACAGGCATTTTTAATTTTAAATGAAAGAAACACGAAAGTTTTATGGTGCAATGCACGAATAGCAGCTGTCAATTTTTACTTAAAACAAGGATTTAAAATTTTTGGTGAAAAATTTGAGATTTCACCAGTTGGGGCACATTATGTGATGTTTAAAGAATTAAAATAATTAAATCACGCCTATTAACGTCATTCAATATCCTTTTATTGTCTTTTATGTTATAATTACTTTAGATTTGTTTTTTTATAATTTGTTAAAAATCAATTGCTAGACTACAAATTAAATATTTTTTTTCATAGCGTACCAAAAGAAAATAAATGAAAACAGGGTTTATAATATTATTTTATTTAGGGTTTTCTTCGCTCTTAATGGGGCAGGAAGCTACTGAAATATCTAAGTTGAAAAAGGAACTTCAACAAGAATTGGTTGATACTTCAAAAGTGTCTATTCACTTAAAAATCGCGAATTTATATTTAAAAAGTAATACTGATTCAGCTTTTGTTAATTTATCTAAAGCTTTGGTATTGTCAAAAAATGCAAAAGACCAGTCTAAAGTTGCCCATACATTAAATAGGATTGGATATTATCATGAAAAAATAGGTAACTATAAAGATGCCATTGATAATTACAGTAAATCTTTATTGATTTATGAAAAGCTGAAAAAGAAAAATAAAATGGCCGGTATAAACAATTCTTTAGGCTATAACTATTCCAAGTTATATGCAGAAGACAGAGCCATTGAATATTATTTTAAATCATTATCACTTAATAAGGAAATTTCAAACCAAGAGGGTATTGCATCAAATTACACAAACATTGGGAATTTATATTATGAAGTGGGAAATTATGAATTGGCTGAAAAATATTTTAGGGACGCATTGCTCATTTATGAGATGTTGAATGATAAATATGGAATTTCAAGCTCCTATACAAATATTGCAAATACATTGGCCGACAATGGAAAAGTGACTGAAGGATTGGATTATTATAAAAAATCTATTGCCATTGAAGAAGAATTGGGAGATTATTATGGCATTTCCGTAAATTATAACAATATTGGCGATTCCTATATCAATTTAAAACAATATACGGATGCGAAGGAATATCTTGACAAAGCGATGAAAATTGCCGACAGTTTGGAAGAAAGAGATTTGCAGGCCATAGTGCTTTTAAATATTTCTGATGTTGAAAATAAGCGAAAACAGTTTCAGAATGCTATTTATGCTGCAAGAGAAAGTTATGCAATTTCAGATTTAATAGGTAATTTAGATTATAAATCGGAAAATTTATTGCAGGCGTCAATTGCCTATGAAGGTTTAGGTGATAATGTTTTGGCCTTAAAGCGTTTAAAAGAATATACTGAGATAAAGGACAGTTTGTTGAAAATGGACAGGGTAAAAAAGATCAAATTATTCAATACTTTATATAAATTAGAAAAATCTCAATACACCATAACTGATTTAGCAAAAACAGGGGAGAAGGCGCAATTAAATTATGAGAAAGAAAAAAAATACACCCATTTTTTAATTATAGCAATGGTTATATTTGCTTTCTTGCTTATTTTGTTGATTCAACAAAACACGTCAAAGAAAAAAGCTTATAGTTTATTGGAGTTTAAAAATTATCAGGTCCATAAAATGAAGGATGAGATTGATGAGCAAAGCAATAAATTAAAACAATTGAATAGCACTAAAGATAAATTTTTCTCCATAATTGCACACGATTTAAAAAATCCGTTCAATTCAATAGCAGGTTTTACCGAGCTTATGATGGAGAATAATGAAATATATGATGCAGCAAAACGATTAAAATTTTTAAAAATAATTAAAGGCTCAACTGCAAAAGTTTCCAGTTTGCTTGATAATTTGTTGATTTGGGCAAATTCACAATCGGGAAAATTAAATTTTAATCCGAAAAATATAAACTTGGTACAACAGGTAGCCGATGTAGTTTCTTTTTTGGAAATTCAGGCCATTAATAAGGATATCTTTATTTTAAACAAGATTGAAAAAAACATTTTTGTGAAAGCCGACGAAAATATGCTAGACACCATTCTTAGGAATTTAATCTCAAATGCCATAAAGTTTACCCAACCAAAAGGTGAAATACAAGTTTACGCAACCCTTAAAAATGATTTTGCTGAAATTACAGTAAAAGACAATGGAATAGGGATGTCGGAGTCGGAAATTGCGACTATATTTAATGTCAACGAAATAAGCTCAAATTTGGGAACCTCAAATGAACAGGGCTCAGGATTGGGATTAATTTTATGCAACGATTTTGTTGAAAGCCATGGCGGTAAAATTTGGGTTGAAAGCGTTCCAAATAAAGGCAGTGAATTTAAGTTTACCTTGCCAATATGGAAAGAATAACTTTATAAAATAATCATCTATCACAAAAAAAACAGGCAATTTGCCTGTTTTTTTTGTGACTTATTTCAGAATTATAAAATATCTAACAAATTGAATTTTAATTATTAGGATCGTATTGTCAAAACCAATTATGCACAAATATGAAAATAGAATTAGCTATTTTTAGTTTTAATATTTTTAAATTGACCTTCGATTATTTCTAACAACAATTCTCTGTCAATTGGTTTTGAAATATAATCATTACAGCCTTCCTGTATTGCTTTTTCCCTGTATCCAGCAAAGGAATATGCAGTTTGCGCAATAATAACAACATCTTGGTTGGTTTTGCGTATTTCTCTGGTAAGTTCAAATCCGCTAATTCTAGGTAATTTAAGATCCATTAAAATAAGATTTATACCAGCGTTGATATTTAAAATTTCCAGTGCTTTTTCACCGCTTTCAGCAATTGAAATTTCATCAGATAAATGTTCTAAAATTTCTGAGAGGTAGATTCTTGCAGCCTCGTCATCTTCAACAATTAGTATTTTCAGTTTATTGTTTAGTTGGTTTGGTTTTTTTTCTTTAACAGTGTTGTAAGGAATTGTAAAATAAAATTGAGATCCTTTACCTTCCAATGATTCTACCCAAATCTCCCCATTTAGCATTTCTACATAATATTTTGAAATAGCAAGACCTAATCCTGAACCCTCATGAACAGCTTTATCTTCAATATCTGCCTGAACAAAGCGCTCAAAAACACTTTGTTGTCGATCGCCTGGAATGCCAATACCTGTATCTTTAACATAAAACGCTATATAGTCATCCATTTTATTACACCCTATTTCTATACTTCCTTCATTGCTAAATTTAATGGCATTTTTTATCAAATTTGTAAGAATAGCATCGATTTTTACTTTATCACTTTTTATAATGGAATCCCTAGCAGACAGGTTGTTTTTAATCCATAATTTTAATCCTTTTTTCTCAGCCTCAGGTTTAAAGAAAGCATAAAGCTCTTCTATTTTCTGATTGATATTAACTTCTGAAATATAAACACGCATTTGCCCCGCTTCAATTTTTGAAATATCTACGATGTCATTAATTGTACTCAGCATTCTTAAACCGCTTTTTTCAATGATATCAATAAATTTAACTTGCTTATCAATTGAAAGATTGGGTTGTTTTAGCAATTCTGAAAAGCCTAAAATCCCATTCATAGGCGTACGAATTTCATGACTCATATTGGCAAGAAATGCAGATTTTAATCGATCAGATTGTTGGGCAGCTTCTAGGGCAATTAACAACCGTTCTTCATTCCGTTTTCGTTCAATAGAAATGCTTATTTGATGCGAGATGATTTCCAATATTTCTTTATCTTTTTCGTTATAGGCATTTGGGTTTGTATAGCTTTGTAACACAAATGCACCCGTGATTTTTCCTTTTATTTTTAGTGGAACACCTAGCCAAATTTCAGAATCAAACCCGACTTTTTCGATTTTCTCTTCATTTTCAAGTTTACGGGCATCAGCATCCTTAATTAACATAGAACGTCCTTCTTTAACAACAAGTCCTGTCAATGTTTTACCAGCAGGGAAATCTACAACATCATCCATATCATCTCTATAATACGGTAAATGCAGGGTGTCATTTTCTTCATTGTAGAGCGCAACAAAGAAGTTCCGTGTATCAACAAGCAGCCCTAATTCCTTTTGAATAACCTGCATTAAATCTCCTAAATTTTCGGCATTTAGTGCAGCGTTTGAAATATTTAAAATCACATGCTGTATGAGTTCTACGCGTTTACGTTCGGTGATGTCATGATTAACACCCCGTTTGCCTAAATAATTATTATTATCATCATAAACGGGCCTGCAATAATGGCTAATCCATTTTTCTTCTCTATTGGCAGCATGTATTAAAAACTCAATAGGTTTATGTAATTCCTTTTCTTCTTGGGTAAAATGTTTGGCTATGACAGCACGATAATCTGGATTTGTTATCTCAGTAAGAAGATTTTTATTTTTTACAAATGCTTCTGGTGGATAACCACAAATTTTCTCACATGACGGAGATGTATATATATATTCACCCATTGGATCCACCCAAAATTCCCAATCCGCAGCAAAATCTGCTAACAAGCGAAATTTGGTTTCGCTTAGTTTTAAAGCTTGTTGTTGTTGTTCTAATTCTCTGTTTCGATATGCGTTTATTAAAACAAACGGTAAGCGAATTAAATAATTTTCACGTTTAACAATATAATCATCAACACCAATTTTTAGGGCTTCAACAGCTGTGTTTTCATCACCTTGCCCAGTAACTATAACTATAGGAATATTAAGTTTTCGCTCTAATCGAATAGTTTTGGTAATTTCGAGAGCATTTAAACCTGGTAATCTATAATCCAATAATAGGGCATCATATTTAGTCGGTAAATTGATGTTTTTAGGTAAAAGTTTTAAACCCTCTTCACCTGTTGAAACTTGTTTTAAATTAATAAAAGGGGCATGTTTTTTTAAATATAAGTTAGTTAAATCAAAATCACTTTTTTGATGTTCAATATATAAAACAGAAAGATGTTTTTTGTTTTTGAGATTATGATTTATTGCAAACTCAATTTGCTCAGGAATTATTTCATGAAACCCAGGTTTTTTAGAAATATAATTACTGGCACCAGCTTTTAATGCAGCAATCGCAATTTCTTCTGAACCGGAACCTGTTAGGATAATAATGGGTATTTGGTTATCAGATGCTCGCAATTCACTTAACAAATCCAGGCCGTTGCCATCAGGTAAACTCAAATCAAAAATGGCAAGTTCAATTGAAGAATCTTTAGTAAGTATTTGTTTAGCCTCTGCCAAACGATTTACCACAACCATTTCAACAGCAGGCCATTTTGTTAGGATGCCTCTACAAACTAAATCAGCATCTAATGGATTATCTTCTAATAAAAGAATTTTTTTCATTTGTTAACTGTTATTTATTCAGGAGCTTCATTTAAAACATTCCAATACAATTCTATTTGCTTGGCTACTTCTAAAAATTTATTAAAATTCACAGGCTTTACAATATAAGAGTTTGCACCTAAAGCGTAAGCAGTTTTAATGTCATTGTCATCTGATGAAGATGTTAGAATCACTATAGGAATTATTGCGTATTTTTTATGAGACTTAATAGTTTTAAGCACTTCTAAACCATCAATTTTTGGTAATTTTAAATCTAGAAGAATTATCACAGGAACAGGCTCTCCAGCTTCCCATTTTTTAATAAAATTAATTGCCTCTTCACCATCACGAGCTACTAGTATTGTGTTAATTAATTTTCGAGATTTAAAAGCACGCAAAGTTAAATCAACATCTACCGGATTGTCTTCCACCAATAAAATTGGATTATTTTTAAATTTTACAGACATAATTAAATTGTTTTGTTAATTTCTAAATGAAAACAGCTGCCTTCGTTCAGTTTACTTTCTGCCCAAACCTTGCCATTCATTCTATACATTGCTTTATGTACCATAACGAGTCCAATTCCAGTACCTTCATATTCTTCGGCAAGATGTAGTCGTTGGAATATTTTAAAAATTCTATCATGGTATTTCATGTCAAAGCCTATTCCGTTGTCTTTCACAAAGATATGCCAAAAGGAATCATTTTCATCCCCACCTATCTCAATTTTAGATTTTTTGTTAGTTTTTGAAAATTTTATTGCATTATCAATAAGATTTCTCAATACCAATTGCAAACCTTCTTTATCTGCAATTAATTTAAATTCTTCAGGAATAGAAATATCAATTTCAACTTGGTTTTCTTGTATTACTTTTGAAAATTGATGTAAAATATTGTCAACTATTGGATTAAGGTATATGCTTGTTATTTGAAAATCTCGACGCTCCATACGTGAATATGCCAATAGATCTTCAATTAATAAGTTCATTCGCTCTGTGCTGTTGCGAATATTCATTAAAAATTCTTGCGCTTCAGAATTTAAATCTTCTTTGTAATTTTCTAATAATAGTTGGCTATAACCATCTATTCCACGCAGTGGCGCTTTTAAATCATGAGATACTGAATAGGTAAAAGTTTCAAGTTCTTCGTTTATTTGAGCAAATTGTTTATTTGAGATTTCTAATTTTTTTGATTGAATATTTAAATCATCAACCAAATTTAGTAAAGCACCTTCACTATTTTCTAATGCTTTGGTGCGCTCTTTTACAATATTTTCCAAATTGAAGTGATACTGTTTAAGTTCTTCCTCTTTTTCTTTTAGTTCTGTAATATCCTCAATCATACTGAGATGAAGAGGTTTTGTTTTATCTTCAGAAGGAAAAGGCGCAATTGTCATATTAACCCAAACTATTGAGCCATTGGGAAGAAAGTATCGCTTTTTCATGTTGAATTTTTGTGTTGTGCCAGCATTCATTTTTGCCATTTTGTCTTTATCTTCTTGTATGTCATCTGGGTGGGTGATGCTCATCCAATCAATATTTTCAATTTCTTCTTTGCTGCGACCCAAAATTCTGATAAAAAACGGATTAACGTCATAAAAGCGACCTGTTAATGATTCAATTAAAGCAATACCTAATGGCGCTTCCTCAAATATGGTTTTGAAACGTTTTTCGCTTTTTTTTAATGATTCTTTATCTTTTATACGGTCAGTAATGTCCATTGCAATACCTAAAATCCCAATATTATTATTTTTACTTTTTAATAAAGCAGGCGTAAATTCTCCAATTACGTATTCACCCGACTTACATAAAATTCGCATTTCATAAGGTTTGACTTCTTTTTCCTCTAAAATTCTTTTAAATGATTGCATGGCCAAGTGCAAATCATCTGGATGAACAATTTTCGTAAATGGTTGATTAATCCATTCTTTTACTGACCATCCTGTCAGTTCTTCAAATGCAGGATTAATTGATGTAAACTTTCCTTCTTTAGAAATGACGTAAATAACATTACGTGCTTTTTCAAAAATTGTCTGAAACTGCAATTCTTTTTCTTTAAATTGTTCATCTAGTTGTTTTTTTTCAGTAGAAACCTGTTCATATTTTTGACGGTAGGTAAGCATAGAAAAAATATCATTAAAAGCGTGTGATTTCGATTCACTTTTTATAGATTTCTTTTCAAAATAAGTAAGGTAAATTGTAAATAAGATTGAATAAACAAACGCAGATGAAATTTTTGCAGTTAAATGAGAAATTAAACGATTTAGAAATTGATCTGTTCCATTTAGTATACCTAAATTAAAAATTAGGGAATCTATACTTAATACAATTGCCATTGAAAAAAAGATGCGTAAAAAGAGCACGGAAACATATCGTGATATAGTTTCATAAATAAAAATCACTATAAAAGCATCTATAATAAGTGCGATTGTGCCAACTATCATAGCTCGTATTTCTTGGGTAAAGAATTTTTTTGGCAAATTGTAAACATTTAGCACTGCATCACTTTCTATTCCCCAGCTTATTACAAATTGCATAAATGATAAAACAAGATTTGCGGCAAGAATTGCATAAATTATTTTACGGGCTTCCAAAGCATCTTCGCGAATGTAAATGAGAAGTATGGCAAAAATACTTCCTGTAAATACAATTGTACCCGGTGAAACTAAAATGTCAGACGTAATTTCAAAGTAAATTGTGTTATAAATATACACTTGTAAAAATTGAAATACGCCCAATGCTGTGAACAGCAAACTTAATCCAAATATGGAACGAAGCCGGAATAAGCTTAAAATTAGCGTTGCAACGATTAAACATTGAAAAAGAAGGATTAAAATTTGGTGGTAGGCGATCCCGTTCATAAGGTTTTTAACTATTAATTATTTTTTTTCAATTCAGCTATTTCATTTTTTAATTCTTTCATACGTAATTCACGTCCAATAAATATGTTATTCAATTTTTCAAGTTTCTTATTTTTATTTTCAATTTCTTTGGTACGCACTTTTACAAGATCTTCTAAATGGTCTTGATTTTTTTTAAGTGCTAATTCAGCTTTTTTTCGATCTGTAATATCATGAAAAAATATGGAAAGTCCATTTTCTGATGGAATTACTCGATTCTCAAACCATTTGTCCCATGGTGGGTAATAATCTTCAAAATTAATAGGTTCATTAGTTTTAACAGCTTTGTGATAATTTTTATAAAAAGGGTGGTCAATTCCCTCTGCAAATTCTGTCCATACATGTTTTCCAATTAAATCTTCTGGTTTTTTGCCAAACATAGTGCCTCCAATTTTATTTACATAAGTGCAATTCCAGTTTTTATCTAAAGAAACAAAACCATCAGTCATATTTTCTAAAGTGCCAAACAGTAGTCTGTAAGCTTTATTTTTTTCAGATTCAATTCTTTTTTGCTCAGTGATATTATGAACAGAACCTACCAAATGTGTACAATTCCCCAAATTATCAAATATTGGCGAAATACTGACATCTCCAATTAATTTTCCTGTTGGGTATTCGGATGTCTCTTCCCATTTAACAACTGATTTTTCTAAAATTGCTTGTTTGTATTTGTTTAGAGCAATGGATAATGATGGCTCAGGAATGATCTCTTTTACACATTTACCTACCACCATTTCTTCTGAAAGACCTGTAATTGAACAAAAGGATTTATTCACAGATAAAAATCGATATGAATTATTTGGCTCAACCTTAAAATGAAAAATGATATTTTCAACAGTGTCATAAATTAATTTAAGATAATTTTTACTTTCAAGAAGCTTATTTTCAACCTCTTTACGTTCGGTAATGTCGTTTATTGAAACCACTAGAAACTTGTTACCAGATTCATCAACAAAGCGCGACTTCTTTGTTATAATGGTATGTGTGAGACCTCCAACAGTAAGCTCTTCTTCTCTAACGTCGGATACACCTGTATCGAGAACACTTCTGTCAATTTTTAGAAAATGTTCCATTTCGTTTTCAGGTACGTTTTCAGCAAGGGTTTTGCCTATTACGTTATTTTCATCCAACCCAAATAAATCGAAAAATGCATTGTTTGCGAAGATGATTTTATGGTCGCTATCTTTTAGGAATATAGGGTTCCCAACCAATTCAAGAATAATTCTTTTGAATTTCATCTCATCTTGCAGCTTGACTTCCGCTTGTTTATTTTTTTGAAGTTCTTCTTTAGTCTTATTTTCAAAATTTTCCATAATGAAATTCAATTGTTATTCTAAGTTACTGATTTTTATTTAATTGTAAATATGTAAAAAGATTTTTTTTATCTCATAGTTTCGAAAGATATGAAATGATACAAATAGGTTTAAACAATGTCAGGACACTTTGCTGAGAATGAGGATATGAAAATTTGATAAATTTGTGCCAAAAGACTTGGATGTTGGATTGGTTCTTCTTGAAATCATAACTCAGTGAAAAACATCAACTTAAAATATTCAATAAATTATTTCACAAATTTTAATTATATGCCAATCTGCATTTTAAATTCATAAATGCCAGGGCCTGTTAAATAAATTTTAATAGTTATATTTGATAATTATTAAATAAACAAAAACTCAACATTATGGGAATATATATTATTTTAGGAATTATTGCAGTATTGGCCATCTGGCTGGTAGCTATATACAACGGATTGGTTAGTTATAGAAACAACAGAGAAAATGCTTTTGCTGATATTGATGTGCAACTAAAACAACGTCACGACTTAATTCCGCAACTTCTTGGCGCTGTTAAAGGTTATATGGAACACGAAAGAGGCACTTTAGAGGCAGTTACCCAAGCAAGATCCCGTGCGATGAATGCTGGATCAATCAATGAAAAGATTGCAGCGGAACAAGAACTAAGTTCGGCACTAAAAGGATTGAGTATTCAAGTTGAAGCATATCCGGATTTAAAAGCCAGTCAAAATTTTATGCAATTGCAGACAGAAATTTCCGACATTGAAAACAAATTGGCTGCTGTAAGACGTTACTTTAATTCCGCAACAAAAGAACTTAATATTGCCGTTCAAAAATTTCCAAATAACATTTTTGCGAGTATGTTTGGCTTTAAAACAGAACCAATGTTTGATTTAGGCGTTGCAGGCAGAGAACAAATGGACGTTGCTCCAGAGGTTAAATTTTAAGCAGTGGCATTTGTTGGAATTCAAACTCAAATAAAAAGAAACAACAGAAAATCTGTTCTTCTATTAATTGCATTTCCATTATTGGTTTTGGCTGCAGTATTTGCTGTGGTTTATTTTACCACATTTGACCAATATGGAAATCCGAGCCCCGACCTGGCATCCGAGATGTTTATTCAGGCGGTCCCATTTGTGACCACCATTGTTTTGGTCTGGTTTCTCATCGCTTATTTTGCCCATGGAAAAATGATTGCTATGGCAACCGGCTCCAAACCATTGGAACGAAAAGAAAATATGCGGGTTTACAACTTGGTGGAAAACCTTTGCATGAGTGTAGGAATGAAAATGCCCAAAATCAACATTATAGATAGCGATGCTTTAAATGCCTTTGCAAGCGGTTTGCAAGAAAAAAACTACGCAGTTACACTAACACGAGGTATTATTGATACGCTTGATGATAATGAGTTAGAAGGTGTTATTGCTCATGAGTTGACGCATGTCAGGAATAGGGATGTGAGGTTATTGGTAGTCACCATTGTTTTTGTTGGAATTTTTTCATTAGTGGTTCAAATTGCGTTTCGCAGTTTTCTATACGGCGGAATGGGTAGCAGAAGAAACAATAAAGATTCCGGGAAATTAATGATTGTAATTTTAGCGGTTTCTTTGCTTGCTTACCTAATTTCGATGCTTTTTAAATTTTCTTTAAGTCGATCAAGAGAATACATGGCCGACAGCGGTGCCGCAGAAATGACCCGAAAACCTTGGGCATTGGCTTCTGCTTTGCGAAAGATATCAGGAAATCATCACGTAGAATTGGTGAAGAGTGAAGAAGTGCAGCAAATGTTTATTGAAAACACCCCGAAAGACACTTCAGCAAATTTATTTGGAGGCTTAAAAGGATTGTTTTCAACCCATCCACCTATTGAAAAACGCATTCAGTTTCTGGAGCAGTTTTAGAATCTTTTATTTATTGGTTTTATAAGCTATTTTCCCTTACAAAGATCTATTAATAAAAAACCTGCTGAAAATAAGTAGGTTAATTTGATATTTGTGGAGAAAGAGGTTGAACTATCTCTTAAAAAATTTCAGTACTCCGTCTGAATTTTGTCCGAAGTTGGATTGAATTTTTACCAATATGTCTTTGGTCTTAGGATCAATTCTTTTTATTTATTGTTTTAAATGGTCTTCCTGAACAATTCAAAAAATGGATTATTTTTTAGTAAAGATCATTTCATGATTGTAGCTGCCAGCTTGAATGTCATTCCACTTCCAACCATCATCTTTAATCAGCGACAACAATAATCTACGTCTTGACTTGATCTTTTCGTAGGCTAAATCTGCCTTCTTACCTTGAATCAGCTTTATCCCCTTAGTCTCAAGTGCTGAAAGTTCTGGTAGCGGAGGAGTTTCATCTCCAGGGGTAATAAAAGCTTCTGGTAGTGTTACCAGATAAGAGGTGATGGCTATTCTTAGCCCCATTAGTATATTGAATGAAGGCTGTTGTGATGCTGGAATACGATAAAACAGCATTGTAAGTGTCTCATCAAGGTTCGTGAGGTTGAGTACGAATGCCTCATTTTTGTCAGAAGAATGGAAAAAATGGAGAACAGAATAGGCCTTATGATTTTGGGCGTGTAAAATGATAGTATCTGTTAGGTTAATAAAAGGTTGCTCTAATTCTTTAAAGTTTTCCCCATTCCAATAATTCATTAAGATATCTTCTACTGTACAACCCAGGGTAGTAATATATACACTAATTCTCCTTTTAATAATTTCAGCTGAAACCACCGGAATTAAGAAAGTGATGGCTACAGAGATCAAAATCAGTCCGGTAAACGAAAGTACTGAAGTAAGAATATCCCAAAAGGGGCCATCAGGCTCGATGTCGCCCAAGCCCAATGTGGACAAAGTATAGCCCGTATAAAATATTTTTTCAATAATTGTAGTAGGCGAATTGGACTCAACATTCATCAGCGAATCTGGTTGACTGATAAATAAAAGGCTGGCTGAAGCCCATATTAACAGCAACCAGTTAATGACGATAGATATTAAAATGAAAGCCCCACCAAACTCAAGAGGTTTTTTAGTTCCTGTTTTTTTAAAAATAGCCAATAGTACTTTCCAAATGGTCTTGGATAATCGTTTTGTAATAAAGCCTCCTCCACGCACGGATAATGAGGTATTTATTAAATCAGTAGCTGTAATGAGGAGAAGTATTATTCCCAGAATAAATACGAAGTAGTTCATGCCAAATTGATTTTTAAATGAATCCAATTAACTACTGGTGTCATGCCGATGGATAAACATTTTAGGCCAATGGAGAAAACGAAGATTGGACTATTACATTTTTCAAATCGATATTATTGCCAATAATTAAGTTTAACGTTAATAGCGTTCCATTATTGATTTAATTTTGAATATACAAAGTAACAGCATACTTTAATATTAATGATTACATAATATTTCATTAGAGTTACATAATTCACACGGTTTGGATATACATATTTTTTTTCAAATCTTGTTCGTAGGGTATACTATACTAAGGCTTGTCATCTGTTCTTTTAAGTGTTATTAATTTGTTGTTCATGACAATCATGTCTGTGATTGGCGCTGTGATCAGTTTTTTGTTTCCTATATTTTGAGAAAATTATTTTCAGATTCAAACACCTCTAAAAAGAAATCAAAAAATGCCTGTCTCACTTCGACAAGCGCAATGTGACAGCCAGGCATTTTTGAATTTTATCAAAGTCTTGAATAAACCCCCATTTTAATGATGTTTATTTATTGTTAGTAAACGTTAATCATTTAAGAATATGTTTCAATCCCATATATATATTTTGTTCCAAAATATCAAATCTATCGTCAATTAAAAAGAGTTCCATGATTTCTCTTAGTAAAGATTCATCATTTTCATAGTGATGTTCTTTAATTGATGATTGGATTTTTTGAATACTTTGATAATCATTATCCTTCTCAAATTCATTATGGATTTTTTCAAAATTATTAGACTGTATTTTAGACTTGATATAGTCTATTTCTAATTTTGATTCTGAAAAATCAGCGTTAGAGCAATAAATAAGAATGTAAATTTTCAGTTCTTCTTTTGTCCAGTTTATCTTCATTTTTTTCATTATTCCTTTTTTTTAATGTTTCTGCATAATGTTTACTAACGGTTTTGCATTATGATTTTTGCGACGTATAAATCGGAGATTTTTCCGCCGAAGCAATATTTTTATTGAATGTTTATCGGTTTGTACTAAATCCATTATGGGTATAAATTATATAAAGCTATACGCAGGCTTCATGATACTTTTAATCAAGAAGATCATAGGTTTCTTTAATAAGATCCTGACCATAGATTCTTTCTAATTTCCTTATTATAAAATGTCCTTTCGCCATATCCTGAAAATGATCAATAAATATGGTGTTTATAAGGGCTCCGCCAGCGGCCCCTATAATTGGTATAGCCTGTGCGGCAGCTTTTTCAGATATCTGTATTCCAAATCTTTGCGTTATATTTACAATGAATTTTATTAAAGCAGGAGTGGTTTTTTCTGTTGCTGTTCTGGTTGCTAAAGCTTCTGTAACAGAGGTAGCCAGCGTAGCTCTAATGAAAAAATATCCACTTTCAGCAGCATCATCAGATTTACTTTCGCCTCCAAGTGCAAATACTTCCAAACAGGCTAATTTTGTTTCAAATTCAGTAATTAATTCTCCTTGCGATCTTGCTATATCAGCTATTGAACGTAACATGATTGTTGTAGATATTGGAAGTTCAATTGCAAGCGCTGCAAGTCCAAATAAACCTCCAATTCCTCCACTGGCAGCCACGCCTAATTTATACCATTTGTTTGAAGGTTTTTCATTGTAATTTTCATTCATTGTGAAAATAGCCGCATCTGCAGCCTTGAGTAGTGATTTTTGGGTTATTTCTCCAATTTTAACCTTCCAGTTTTTAGGAAGTTTTTCAAATCCTTTTTCAATCGGTGTTCCAATTATGCTAGTCAATTTAGCAGCAACACCAGGGTTTTCCAGTAAATGTTTGGCTAATTGTAATTCTTTTTTGTCTGATTCAGTAATCACAAATTTCATGTTTATTTTTAATTTAGTTAATCGCCTTTTTAATTTTTTTTACGGATGATTAAAATTAGCAAAATAAGTTTGAGTTTCAATAAAGAACATCAATTTATAATGTTTATTATATGATATGAATTCGCACGTCATTAATAAATCCTGAAACCAATTAAGAATTCATTTAAAAATAAATGACTTTCACTATTTAAACTGCTTGAGTTGCCAGTTCAATCATATGTTTTATTGAGGCTATTCTAATGGAAACGGAACTAAATCGACACAGCATTTTAACAGATTGCTTCTCTGCGATCACAATTACAGCAATTCAAATTTTTTTTTAAGAAGTGTTTTATTTGGTTTTTAAAGATTATAAGGCACAGGTAAGTACTGTTTTTTGACAACTGACATTATAATTATTTTTAATAACGGACAATCTTATCCTTTATTAAAAATAACCTACATTTGCAAAAAATTAAAACGATGTTTTCAAATTCTTGTAATACGGCTTAGCGCAATCATTTTTATTGCATGATTTAGATTCCGATTTATTACAGTTAAAGTTAAAAAGATAAATATTAATAAAAAAAAGAAAATTTTAGATGAAAAAAATTTGGATTGCATTCACTAGTGTCGTTGTACTGTCATTTATCGTACTCATATGGGTTGGTACAGAAGTTTATCAAAAACAGCCTCCAATCCCTGAAACGGTTATTGTAAAAGAAACGGGAGAAGTGCTTTATACCAAAGAGGATATACAAATAGGGCAAAATGTATGGGAATCCATAGGAGGAATGGAAGTTGGTTCTATTTGGGGTCACGGAAGTTATGTTGCGCCCGACTGGACTGCAGACTGGATTCATAAAGAAGCAGTATTTATGCTTGAAGCCTGGTCACAAAGAGATTTTCAAACAAATTATGAAGCTTTGGATGTTGAAAAAAAGGCAGCCTTAAAAGCCAGATTAATAAAAGATATAAAAACCAACACTTTTAACAAATCAGACGGAACGATTGTAATTTCTGAAAGCAGACTGGCTGCTACCCAAAGTAATATTAAGCATTTTACCACTATTTTTTCTGAAGGAAAAGCGGAATATGCCATTCCAAAAGGAGCCTTGGTTGATAAAGATAAATTAGAAAAACTAAATGCATTTTTGTTTTGGACTTCTTGGGCAGCAAGCACCAACAGGCCGAATAAAGAATACACCTACACCTCAAATTGGCCTCATGAACCTTTGATTGATAACAACATCACAAAAAATTCGCTTATTTGGTCGGGATTGTCCGTTGTGCTTTTGCTGCTATTTATAGGAATTCTTACCTTTTATTATTTGAGAAATCACGAAAAGGGAGAAGTACTCACAAAACCTGAAAGTGACCCTTTAGAAAACATGAAATTTACGCGGTCGCAAAGAGCGGTTCTTAAATATTTCATTGTCATCTCCTTGCTTATTGGTTTACAAGTAATTTTAGGAATTATAACCGTACACTATACGGTAGAAGGGCAGGCGTTCTTTGGCTTTGAATTGTCCAGTTATTTACCCTATTCAATCACAAGAACCTGGCATACACAACTGGCCGTATTCTGGATTGCAGCAACATGGTTGGCCACTGGTTTATTTTTAGCCCCAATGATTTCTGGAAAGGAAATGAAATATCAAGTTTTTGGTATTAATTTTCTATTTGTAGCACTTATTGTTATTGTATTCGGATCCATGTTAGGAGAGTGGTTAGGCGTGCATCAGTTTTTAAGTTTAACTATGAATTTCTTCTTTGGTCATCAAGGTTATGAGTATATGGACTTAGGTAGATTCTGGCAAATATTCTTGGGAATTGGGCTGGTGCTTTGGGTTGTTATGGTGAGCAGACACCTTATTTATGGCATTCGTAAAAATGATTCTTCCAAACACCTGTTAATTATCTTACTGGTATCGGTGATGGCTATTGGAATGTTCTTTTTCTCAGGTTTGATGTATGGCGAGAACAGCAGTTTACCTGTTATTAATTACTGGAGATGGTGGTTGGTACATTTATGGGTTGAAGGTTTCTTTGAAGTGTTTGCTACCGTTGTTATTGCTTTTATTTTCTCTAAGTTGAAAATAATTTCGCTAAGTACAGCCGGAAGGGTTTCCATCGCTTCAGCAAGTATATTTTTGGCAGGAGGAATTATTGGTACTTTACATCATTTGTATTATTCAGGTACTCCAGTGCAAGCAATTGCTTTAGGCGCTACCTTTAGTGCATTAGAAGTTGTGCCCCTTACTTTAATGGGATTTGAAATTAGAGAAAACTGGAATCTTTTAAAAAGTAAGCCATGGATGCAAAAATACAAGTGGCCAATATTTTTCTTTATAGCTGTTGCATTTTGGAACTTTATAGGTGCCGGTGTTTTCGGATTTTTAATTAATCCGCCGATTGCTTTGTATTATATCCAAGGATTAAATACCACAGCAGTACACGCTCATGCAGCCTTGTTTGGTGTTTATGGAATGTTGGGAATGGGATTCATCTTGATATGTCTGCGATTTTATTCAGACAGAAATTGGGAGAGCACCAAGTTGAAAAGAGCATTTTGGCTTTTAAATATCGGACTGGTGGCTATGATTGTTTTCAGTTTATTGCCAATTGGGATTATTCAGGCTTATACCTCTATAACGAAAGGGTATTCCTTTGCCAGAGATTCCGATTTATTATATTCTCCAACAATTCAAACTTTAAAATGGATGCGGATGATAGGAGATGTTATCTTTTCAGCCGGGATATTTTATTTCTGCTGGTTTACCATAAAAGAGACTATTTATAATTATAAAAGAAAAGCATAAGTTTAGAAATGGAGCAAATCCCCGAAAGGGTATTTGCTCCATTCTAATTAAAGCGATTGAAAGCAATACAAAACAGAGAAGCTATTTTTTTATTTTTAGTTTGTAAGTCTTCAGCAAAGACCGAAATATTCAGCTTTTTATATTTAAATGCTTTTTGATAAAATTAATTACTATTTTTGCAAGCGTAGGTCAGCGGACCTACAAAATATCCACGCAAATTTATCACCTCAGAAATGAGGTGATTTTTTTTAAGATTATGTCATATGATAAGCAATCAGCGAAGGTGTATTTTCTTAATTTTGTCATATGAAATGCGCATAACGGAAACACGATACAATCACCTATGAAAATATACGCATTACATATGACCTATAAAAAACAATAAATATTCACATATGAAATACCCTAAATATTTTGGATTTACTGTTTTTTAATCGCCTTAACATAGTAGCAGTTTAATCATAGTGCATTTGTAAAAATAATTAATGATTGCCTATTTATTTAGAAACAAAACCAATTACAAATCTAATACCACTATCTTTGTACCTATAACAAATACCTCTTAAATCAATGTCAGTACTATTAGAATTTGCCATGTTTCCAACCGATAAGGGTGAGAGTGTAAGTCCTTACGTGAGTAAGGTGATAAAAATGATACGCGAAAGTGGCGTTACTTATCAACTTACCCCTATGGGCACCATCATAGAGACCGAAACCATGTCTGAAGCTTTAGCTATTGTGCAACAGTCTTATGACGTCCTGGAGCCAGATTGCGATCGCGTGTATTCATCTCTTAATTTTGATATTCGTAAGGGCAAAAGTAAATGCTTAACGCAGAAAATAAAATCGATAGAAAATATCATTGGAGCGGTGAATAAATAGCACAATAAACTTTAGCTGATTTTCAATTTGATTAATTTGAAACACCAAAATATTTTATCATGAATCTTTAGTTTATGCCGTACCAAGATGTGTTTGTTCTTTTCTGGGAACAAGTAAAAGTAAGTTGCCAAGAAGGCCGCTTTGCCAAATTAACCATGGCAAAGACCATTGGTAAGCCTAACTTAAAAAATATATTTGTCAGACCAGTCTATTCTGAAGATGGCTTTAAGGTCTTAGTGAAATTGCGCTACCAATCTAAAGAAACCGAGGATGAGGAAAACGAGCTTACATTAGAAGAGGCTTTTGTGTTTTTGAAATCATATCTCAGAACGTCTTTTTCATCTGTTCTTTTATTTACCACAACAAAGGATGTTACTTTCAAAATTAATAAAAAGGGAGCGGGCAGAATTACCGAGAATTCGCCGACATTTCATGACGTTACGCAAGCTAAGAATGATGTAGAATAGATGGAGCATCAACATTGGTTTGCAATGTTACGTGCGTTTATTTATGCTGATTGTTCCTTAAAATCTAATAATGCAATAGTTTAACTATTTGTTGAATAGTATAAAATTATTATTGTGGACCGCCGCATTCATCTTCTATTTTATTTACGTGGTGGGTATACTCAAATATATTTAAATTTTTAAGATTTAAAAATCAATTGTAGCATATTTATAATTGTTACTGATAAAAAATATTTTGGGTGAAATGCAGAAATGAAGGCTTTTTATGTTATTTTTTTCTGATGTTTAAAGAAAAGTTGTGATAAAGGAATAAACAGCAAACCTGCAAACACAAAAATATAAAAGGCATTCTTTAAACCAAATGCATGGGCCACATAACCTACCAATGGCGGGCCAATAAGCATCCCTACCGTAGCGTAGGTTGATATAATTGAAATAGCCATTCCTGGAGAATATTTTTTTGATGTCCCTGCAAGCATAAATGTCATTGGGAAAATAGCAGCTGTTCCAAAACCTACCAGACAAAAGCCTATTAACGCCGGATAGAAATAGGGGAATGTGATTGCCAATAAAATGCCAATAGCAATTATTACAGAACTAAAAAGATATGTTTTTTTCAATCCAATTGCATCCATTATCCGATCAGAATAAAACCTTGAAAAAGCCATAGATGCCATAAATAATAAATATCCGTAGGTAAAAATAGGTTCATTGATCACTTCTTTGAAATAAACACCACTCCAGTCGAACATGCCACCTTCACAAATTGCAGCAAAAAAGACCAGCATGCCTAAATAAAAAACAAAAGGATCAGGTTTGCCAAAAATTAATTTATTGCCAAAAGTTGATTTGTCATTCTTAAGTGTGTATGAGAATGCCAATAAGGAAATGATTGCTATAAATACAGCTACGGTAGCCAGGTGTATATGTATAGGGATATTGTTTTTTACCATGATGGTTGAAAAACCAACCCCTACCAATCCTCCGGTACTCCAAAGCCCATGAAAAGAACCAACAATTTTCTTTTTATATTTTTTTTGAATGGTAATGGATTGGGTATTCATAGAAATATTAAAAATACGTGCACTGAAAGAAAAAAAACAAAGTGCAGCCACCAGTAAAAAGGGCGTATCTGCAAAACCAATACATGTGAGGGCCACTGTTAAAAACAGGATCGCCACAATCAATGGAGTGCGACTGTCAAATTTTGACACAAGCCAACCTGAGATTGGCAATCCAATAAGTGAGCTAATAGGCATTGCCAGTAACACGGTGCCCAATTCTGCTTCATTGAAATTGAAAAAATCTTTTATTGTTGGAATTCGTGAAGCCCAGGTGGCAAAACACAAACCATTTAAAAAGAAATAGGTACTTAAGGCAGCGCGTTGTTTTGCTTTTAATTGCATTTTAAAATATAAAAATTGATTTCAAATAAATCTTCGACAAAAATAGCAA
>Ga0314774_1000889_pt1 | contig 21069 bp, 17 predicted proteins | sample MetaGCBIA2018_FD_204515 | JGI IMG/M metagenome (GOLD analysis project Ga0314774, IMG submission 204515) | Cryopeg brine microbial communities from Beaufort Sea near Barrow, Alaska, United States - CBIA 2018 | ecosystem: Environmental > Aquatic > Marine > Coastal | place: USA: Alaska | collected...
GGTACCGGAGGAAGTTTAAGGTAACCACCAACAGCGACCATAAACAGCCGGTGTTCGACAATGTACTGGCACGAGACTTTAGCGCTGCTGAGCCTGATCAGGCGTACGTCGGTGACATCACTTACATCTGGACCCGAGAAGGCTGGCTGTATCTGGCGGTCTTCATCGATTTATTCAGCCGGCGGATAGTCGGTTGGAGCATGGCGTCACGGATGAACGCCAAGCTGGTGACAGACGCCCTGAACATGGCCATCTGGCAGCGGCAACCGAAACCCGGTTTAATCATCCATTCGGATCGAGGCTCTCAATATGCCAGCAACGCTTATCGGCGGTTGCTGTACGCAAACGGCTTCGTTGGTAGCATGAGCCGCAAAGGCGATTGCTGGGACAACGCGGTCGCCGAAAGCTTTTTTGCGAGCTTGAAAAAGGAGCGTGTGCAGTGGCGAAGCTACCAGACGCGCATCGAGTCACAGCGGGATATTCTGGATTACGTTGTGATGTTTTATAACAGTCGACGCCTGCACTCTACGCTGGGTTATATCAGCCCGATGGGTTACGAAGCGGCCGCTGTTGAACTGAGGAAAGCAGCTTAACTGGGTTGTCACAAAGTGCTTGACCACTCCAGATCCGGTGGTTCGCTTTGAGACGCCGCCTGGCAAACAGATGCAGGTCGACTTTACGACCATTTCCCGTCACCGGCGCTGTTCTGGAGTCAGTGCCTTGCCTTTTGGCGTCACCCCCTCACGCTCTTCGGCCAGTTTCTGAACCCATCGTCGCAGAGCGCTTTCACCCATGCCCAAGGACGTGCAGGCCTGTGTAAAGGAGTATCCTTGGTCAAGTACCAAACTAGCAGCTTCTTGCTTGAACTCAGGCGAAAAAGAACGTCGTTTTTTGGTCATCAGACACCTCGTTTAAGATGGCAATATTACCACCTACGTTGGTGTCCGGAATCATTGAACCACTACATTATGCCCCCGGTAAAGAGCGGTGGTGGTTAAAAATGGGGGGATAACCAATTGATCCGGAGCCACAGGAGGGAGTTTGAAGGTTTACACAATCGACCCAAGAGCAGATGTATGACCACGCAGCAAACAGTCGGCAATCATTTTCAACGGTTTCTTGAGATCTTCTGCATGAGGAATACGACCGAGACTGATCCGCAAGGCGAGTGGGGGCGCAGATTGTTCATCAATTAAGAAATGTGAGGCTGGCGAAACTTGTATCCCTTTACGGGAAAGCTCAGCGGCAATGTCATTGGAGCGAACCAAACCTGTAGAAACCCACACGTGATATGAAGGCGCTTCCTGAGGCAGGGTCATGGATGAGCCAAACAGCTGATGGGCGATTTTTATCCTCCGCGCGGCTTCATCCTGGTGAAGCCGCACACAGTGTTCGGCTTTCCCGGAAACGATCAGTTGTGTGGCGATAGCTGCCTGCAGCGAAGGCTCAGTCCAAGCAAGCATGAACATCGCATCGCGTATCCGTGATATTAAACTGCGTGGGGCGGCAACATAGCCGACACGCAAACCGGGTGCGATGGTCTTGGATAAGCTGGTGACGACAATCACACCCTCCGGCCAGAGGGTAGCCAAAGGTAACACTGTATTACCTGAGAAGAGTCCGTAGATGTCGTCTTCAATGATTGGCACTACCTGTGCGCGCGCGGCCTTTATTAGCGTCAAGCGACGTGGAGCGGAAAGTGTGGCTGTAGTGGGATTATGGATAATGGGCGTGCATACGATGGCTTTAGGTGCATGCTGTGCAATCAAGGCGGGAATCGAGTCTGCGTCGAGCCCTTCTTGGTCCAATTCTATACCTATCAGTCGCAGGCCCAGTAACTGGCCGATACGACGAAGCCCCGTGTAGTTGAGCTGCTCACAGAGAATGGCATCACCGGGACGAGTTAGAGCTAGTAGAGCAACGATAAGCCCTTCATGGGCACCTTGGGTAACTAGCACCTGATCGGGATCGACTGAGAAACCACGCAAAGAAAGCCAAGCGCTGCCAGCTTTACGATTCGAAAGACTGCCAGGTATCGGTTCATAGTCAAAGACGCCGTCTCCGGTGGAGACCTTAACCATGTCGCGCAGATTTTCCTGAAGCAGCTCTGCAGTAATCGATACTGGTGGAGTATTCAGGGAAAAATCGATTAAACCCTTGTCGTCCTGTAGAGGGGGCTGAGAGGCAGAATGCGGCGAGCTGTTGATATAGGTGCCACTGCCGGCCCGGGCCGAAACCAGTTCCTTGCGTGAGGCAATATTAATCGCCTTGGTCACAGTAGCAATAGTGACATTGAAGTATTTGGCAATTTCCCTCTGTGTGGGCAGCCGCATGCCGGGTAACAGTTTTCCTTCTGCTATCCCCTGCTCAATTGTCGACACGATAACGGCATATTTTCTACTGCATTCCGCATAAATTATTGGCGACCATTCCGCCATCGATATTGAGCTAGGAACACCAACCGCCCGCGCAGCAAAAGAGTCTTTCTTTTTCTCTGTCTGTTTATGGTTCTGCAAATCCATCAATGCTCCTAGGCTACCAACCTATAGTGAATAATGTAGAGCCTGGAATATACATTAACGCCAGTAATACCAGTAGTATGCATAGTGCAAAAGGCAGGGCGCCTTTGAAAACCTGCATTACAGGAACTTTGCTGATAGCGCTGATAACGAATAAGTTGAGCCCTATGGGTGGGGTAACTACAGCCAATTCCATGTTTAGTATTAGTAGGATAGCGAAATGCATCAGGTTGATGTCCACAGCTATGAGAATCGGTACCAATATTGGCATGACGATTAGAATAACCGAGATTACTTCCAAAAACATGCCGAGCACCAAGAAGAATAGCATTAACACTGTGAGCAGTTGCCAGCCTTCAAAATTCAGAGCTGATATTGATTGAAAGATAGTGTGAGGAAGACGTTCCGCTGTTAATGCATAGCTAAAAAGGCTTGCTCCGGCGAGGATCAGCATGATCATACCAGCGGTGGACGCCGACACAGTAAGCATGGCCGGTAACTTTTTAAGTGGGACCTTATAGATAAATAAAGCTAGGAATAGGGCATAGATGCAAGCAACTGCTGCGGCTTCGGTGGGTGTAAAATACCCGGAGTAGATGCCGCCAAGAACAATGACCGGCAATATAAGAACGCCGCCTGCCTCCTTGGTGCACTGCATCCGTATGCGGAAGGATTGACGTGGTGCAGGTTTGGCGCCCGAACGTACACCCATTACAAAGGCAAACAATATTAGAACGCCAGATAACGTCAGGCCAGGAATAATAGCGGCCTTAAAGAGGCCTCCGATAGAGGTGTCAGTCACCATGCCATAGATGATCAATGGGATTGATGGGGGCAAGATTATTCCGAGCCCGCCAGCTGTAGCAATGAGCCCGACCGATAAATTGCGGTTATACCCACGCTTCAGCATTTCGGGTATTAATACCGAGCCTACCGCTGCTGCAGTTGCAGTAGAAGAGCCGCAAATCATCGAAAAAAATAGGGTCGCCATCACTGACACCACAGGCAAGCCACCACGATAGTGTCCTATCCAGGCGTCGACCATTTGGATTAACTTGGCCGTTGCACCGCTACGATTAAGGATTTCGGCCGAAAGAATAAAGAAAGGTATTGAAATTAAAGTGTTAGAGTTTAGAGCGCCGAAAAAATAGGACGCAAAGGTGCTAGGGAACGAACCTTCCGAAATCATATAGGCAAGGCCTGTTAGTGCCAATACGAAAGCCACAGGTGTGCCTATGATTAAGCCAATACTAAGTACACTGAATGTAGGAAACATGAGGTGTCAGACCCCCTCTTCAAAGCCAATTTTTATATTTTATAATGTAAAGCTCATCGGTCCGTTGGCAGTGTCTGGCAAAAGACATATATTCTGCTCGAATTATCATTCGTGTACGATTCAGTAGGCTCAGAATTACATTGCGCTGGCCTCCTGCTCATAATCTATCGTGACCTTCCGCGGTCCTTGACGAATTATCTCAATTAAGCAGGACATGGAATGAATCAACATCAGCGAGCCACCTATCGGCATGATTAATTGCGGAACCCACATGGGAATGCTGATGGTTCCTATCGTGTGGTCCCCGAAAAGCAGGCTTTCCTTCACGAGCATGTAGCCTGAGTAACACAACATGCCAGCCATGAATGAAACGGAAATATTACTGATTATTTGCAGGATATAAGCTTGCCTTGGTGGACAAACCAATAGGAAAATGTCGACACGAACGTGAACATTTCGCTGGATACCGATTCCAGCTGTTAAAAAGATAGACCAGACCACGAGAAACGTGGCCAGCTCGTAAAGGCCGCTAAGGCTACCGCCGAAAGCGCGGATGATGATCTGGGCGAAGACAAGGATGACTGCGGCCAGCAATAGCAGGCCGCCCAATTGTTCTTCGGCCCAGCCAATCCACCTCAGCAGACCGCGCCAAAAATTACTCACTACTGGCTATCCTTGCTGTTACGTATTTGCTTAATAAGTTTTTTGGCTTCGCTGCTCTGAGCTTTCTCCGCAGCCTCTGCAATGGGCTCCCACTTTTTTAGTACTTCCTCTGAGGGTTCGTACCAAGTAAGGCCTTTGTTGGCTAGAGTCTCTTCCCAGTGCGCGATGTTTTCCAGGGCTCGCTCGCGGTTCCACTGAGTGGTTTCCTCGGCAGCACGCATGAAGCCGGCTCTCTGCTCCTCGCTCAGCTTGTCTAGGGTTTTGGTATTTGCGACGAAGGCATAGCCGCCAGTGCCGAGAATTATTTTACTACCGGATGCCAGCACCTCATCCCATTTTGCTGGGCCGGCATAAGTAGGCGTAGTAATGACTGAGTCGGCAACGCCTTGTTGCAAGGCGAGGTAAACCTCAGTGGCGGGAATCGATACCGAAGAGGCTCCTGCGGCTGCGAGTGCGGCCTCCAAAGGGCGAGACGGAGCTACACGTACCTTGCGGCCCTTCAGCTCGGCCGGGGTCTTGATAGGTTCGCCATCACTGAGCAGATAGACCGGACCATCATGCCAGATACCCAGACCTGTCATTCCCCTGGATGACAGCCTCCCTAGTAATTCGTCCCCGATTTTACCGGCGAAGATATTGATGGCCTGCCCAGGAGTCTCGAACAGTAGCGGTTGGTAGAGAGCATCCCAAGCTGAGTCAATGCTAGAGAAGTAGCTAGTGTAGGGCGCGATGATATCAACCTGGCCTCGTGCCACTGCTCGAATCTCATCCTTCGTTGGTATCAACTGACCGCTCGGAAAAACCTGCACAGTAACGGTGCCATTGGTGTACTTATTCACCAACTCGGCGAACTTGTTGGCGCTCTGGCCTTTGATGGCGGTTTCGGGGGCCTCGTGAGCAAAGCTCAACGTAATATCGGCAGCATACGTCGTTGAAAGCATTGCCGTGGTGCACAGCAAGGTAGCGGCAAACCTTCTTAGATATATGAACATGATTTTTCCCTTTTTGTGATTGTTAGGAGTTTATTGTCCGTTAATCATATATGTCATTTCGTCTGGCAAAAATTTTCGAGAAATACTATTCCAATGCCACATTTGTGACTACTGAGCATACTGCACGTTAGCGACACAGCAGGTCAATACTTTATTTTTGCATCATTGTACTGCTCGGAAATTCCAGGAAAGTGCTGATTAATTATCGAGAGGCGGCAGTTTATTGAAAGCCAACGAAATTTTACCTAAGGAATAACCTACTTCCTCGTTCAGTATTCAACGGCCTAATTATCGGCGATAAAATTGTTGGTTTTTTGCCCTAATTCCGCTTTCCTGGCGGACTTTAGATGCTTTGGGAAGGGGTCGGCATGCGTGCCAGAAGAGCTTCTCTATTGTGTGGAACAGGTGCACGGCCTTAAGTTACGCCAAGCCCCCTAGGTGCGCTTTTTCAGGATGCCAGGGAGTGGGCCTTGGCGATGAGTAGCGCTGCATTCATGAGGCTGCCGTCGGGTATTCTGGCTCTTTGGCTGAAGCCTTTAAAAGGCGCTGCACGATCAAGAGGCGTGTTTTTAATTTCGCCCTATCTAGGATTTTGATTAAAAGACTCGCGTAAAAAAATATTAATACTAGTTGTTTTTTAATATTGTACTAAGTAGATTTGAATTTCATTTCCTTCTAGCTCTGAGGTGTATAGTGATCCAGCCCAGTAACAAAGAGTTGATTGATGGCGAACTCTACGTGCCCGGCCTAGCGGCCGAATATGTTTCGAAGAAATATGGTGTCCCACTCAGCGATATCGCCAAGCTAGCCTCAGCTGAGAACCCACACGGCGCTTCGCCTCTTGCAGTGGAGGCGGTTGAAGATGCTCGCTCACGACTTTACATTTATCCAGACTGGACGGCTCGCGCGTTGCGTACCGCCATTGCGGAAAAGTACGATTTCGATCCGGATTGCGTCGTATGTGGTTCGGGAGAAACCGAAGTCATTTCCATGGTGATTCGTGCCTTTGCCGCGCCCGACGAAGCGGTTCTGATGCACAAACCCTGTTTTCCGTTGTACCGCATCTACTCGAACTGCGAAGGCCGTCGCCCCATCTATGCCCCGATGGGGTCGGATTTCGAATTCGAGATGGATCAATATATAGAATTGCTAAAACAACGACCGAAAATCGCCTTTCTAACCAGCCCGCACAATCCGTCCGGTCGGTTAGTGGATGAAGCCACTGTGCGCCGTGTATGTGAGGCTGCTGACGAGGCCACTCTTGTTGTACTGGACGAAGCCTATATCCACTACAGTGAGACTGAAGGCGGTATGCACCTGCTGCGTGAATACCCGAACCTGATTGTACTGCGCACAATGTCTAAGGCTTTCGGCTTGGCCGGCCTGCGCGTCGGCTTCGCTATCTCCAACAACCGGAAGCTCATCGAACCGCTACTCCGCATAAAACCAACCTGGAACATCGGACAGATGCAAGTCGCCGGTGGTGTGGCAGGCATTAATGATGACGCCCATGTTGCCCGCGCCGTGAAGACAGTGGTTGAGAATCGCTCCTACGTCGAGAGTGAGATGGCGAAACTTGACCGATTCCGTATAGTGCCAGGCTCACGTTCCAACTTCTTTCTGACTGAGATTCTTGATCCATCGTTGGGCGCAACGCGTGTATTCAACGAACTACTGCAGCGCGGCGTAATCGTCAAAGATGGCAACGATATCATTGGGCTGGGCGATAGGTATTTGCGTGTCGATGTAAACCTCAAGAAGCATATGGACCGGTTTCTTTGGGCCCTGTCAGAAATCCCACAAGATTAAGGATTTTTCTTATGACAAAGCAGGCGATTGTGATTGGTATTGATGTTGGCGGTACTTTTACTGATGCCATAGCGTTCGATCCAGGTTCGGGCCAAATCCTGGCTGCCTTTAAGCTCCCTTCAACGCCAGTCGACCCTGCGGATGCAGTGATTTCAGCACTGCAGCGTATTGCTAAGTCGCATGACCTTAGAGGCGCTACGGTCTGCCATGGCACAACCGTCGGCACCAATACGCTGATCGAGCGCAAGGGCGCAAAGGTTGGGTTGATCGCCACGCAGGGCTTTACCGACGTAATCGAGTTGCGGCGGCAAAACCGCCCCAACTTGTACGACCTGTCGGCTAAGGTTTCCGAACCGCTAGCACCTCGTCATCGGCGCTTTGGTGCCGAAGAGCGAATGGATGCAAAGGGTAAAGTGGTTTCTCCGCTCTCCAATGTGAGCGAACTGATAGCTGCCCTGCGTGACACTGATGCCGATGCCTTCGCTATATCCTGCTTACACTCATATGCTAATACCGAGCATGAAAAGGCCATTGGTGAAGCAGTGAGGGAGGTCTATCCGGACGCCTTCATCACGATGTCTCATGATGTTTGCCCAGAATTCCGCGAGTACGAACGCACCAGTACTACTGTAATAAATGCGTATATAGGCCCTTCGGTTGAGCGCTACATCCAGCGACTGGTATCGACTGCCGCGGAAATGGGCATTGCCGATTTTATGATTATGAAGTCTAACGGGGGGCTGACTTCGCCGGATAATGCCCAGCGATACCCAGTACACCTGATAGAGTCGGGTCCGGCGGCAGGCATAATTGCCACGACGGCCTATGCTCAGGCTACCCATCGGCGAAACGTTATTGCTTTCGATATGGGTGGCACCACCGCCAAGGTGGGCGTGGTTTACGATTACCGGCCCACGATAACAGATGAGTTCCATGCCGATCACCTCATAGAGGGGCGAAACGTCGGAGGTTATCCGATCCGCAGCGCCGTGCTTGATATCATTGAAGTTGGTGCCGGCGGAGGCAGTATCGCCTGGATCGATAGCGGCGGTGTGCCAAAGGTTGGCCCGGTCAGCGCTGGTGCCGACCCGGGGCCCGCCTGTTACAACGGTGGTGGAGAGCTACCGACGGTAACCGATGCCCACGCGGTGATTGGTACGCTAAGTGCTGAGACCTTCGAGGGAACCGGAGTTGCCTTCTCACGCGAGTTGGCCGTCGAGGCAATCGACACCCATATTGCCAAGCCGATGGGCTGGACAGTCGCTCGCGCCGCCCATGCCATTATTGCTATTGCCGTCGCCAATATGACAGAAATGGTGCGTCTAGCCACTGTACGTCGTGGCTTGGATCCAAGAGAGTTCTCCATTCTAGCGTCGGGTGGTGCGGGCCCCTTGCATGCGGCTGCTGTTGGCCATGAAGCGGGGGTCAAGGAAGTCTTGATACCTCCATATCCAGGCATCTTCTCGGCACTGGGCGCTATGCTAGGAGAGATCCGCCATAATCTTTCGACTACGCTACTGGGGAACTTGCCCGAGTTGGATCCACAGCTCATTGCATCCTCGTTTGCTGGTTTGGAAAATAAGGCGAAGCAATTATTGGAGCGAGAAACCGCCGGTAAAGGTTACTCGACTTTACAGCGCTTCGCCGACCTACGGTTCGCAGGCCAGTTGTCCGAATTGCGAATTCCGTTGGGCAAGAGCGGGCAGCCGCTGCCAGAAATCGTGGAGATCGATACCAGCTTTCGCGAGGCTTATACAGCTGAGTTCGGCTTCGACTTGGAAAATGCGACTGTCGAGCTAGTATCTCTGCACTTGATGGCCGAGCTGCCTATGAAGGCGTCAGCTGATGGAGTCTTCGCGACGAAGGTTGATATTCCGGCACGCGAGCCGAGAGCCTATGAATACCGCCACTATATCGAAGCCGATGGTACTGAGCGCGATATACCGGTCTACCGTAGCGCCGATTGTATCGGTAGTGATCTACAGGGCCCACTTCTCATTGACCACTCCGGTTCAACCGTCTGGGTCCCAGGAGGGCAAGATGCTTCTATCGGTGCGGATGGCAGTGTTTCTTTTCGAATAGAAGGAGCTTGACTCATGGAGTCTTCCCATACTGACGTTAATGCCTCAGTGCTTGAGCGTGATCCGGTAACATTTGAAGTCGTGAAAAGTGCGTTGTATGCGATCTGCGCTGAAATGAAGAGCATCATTATGCGTACATCGTTTTCTCCTCTGCTCAGCCTGTCAGCGGATTTGTCTTGTGCACTCTTAGATGAACGTTGCAATGTTATAGCTCAGGGTGAGGATATCCCCGTGCATCTGGGCGCAGCCCGCTTCACCGGTCTGGCAGCTCTGGCACGTTACCCAGTCGAGACCTGGCGCGAGGGAGACGGTGTTCTGCTCAATGATCCCTACGAGGGCGGTACACATCTTCCGGATATGTCGCTGCTGACGCCGATTTTTTTAAAAGGTCTGCATGTCGGCTTCGTACTTAGTCGAATCCACTGGCCGGATGTCGGAGGCATTGCCGCGGGTAGTTCTAGCGTCTGTGACGAAATCATCAAGGAAGGTTTACGCGTACCACCAATCAAAATTATCGAGGAAGGTGTAGTTCGCGGGGACATACTGCGGTTAATTCTCGCTAATGTGCGGGTGCCAGAAGACCGCAACGGCGACTTCCAAGCAGCCTTGGCCGGCCATGCGCGGGCTACGGAGCGGGTGGTAAAATTATGTGAGCGCTACGGCACCGAAACAATCGTCAAAATCATGGGAGATACCCAGCGCTATAGCCGTCGCTTGGTAGAGGCCAGGTTGACTGAGCTTCCGGATGCAGAAGTGTTCCATGAGGAGACCTTGGATGGTGATGGTATCTCTGCCAATGCCGCACCGTTGGTAAAAGTCCGTATTCGCAAGACCGGCGCAAACATGACGTTCGACTTTACCGGCTCTTCTCCGTGCGTTGCCGGGCCGATCAACGCACCATTACCAGTAACCGCCTCGGCGGTATATTACACAGTGTTAAGCTTTCTTGGCGGCACCATTGCGCCAAATTCGGGTGTCTATGAAAGTATAGAGGTTATCGCGCCAGCAGGCACTATCGTCAACGCGACTTATCCTGCGCCGGTCGTGGCAGCCAACACCGAGACCGCTAATCGTATCGCCGACATTCTTCTGGGGGCGCTGGGGAAGGCCTACCCAACACAAGTCTGCGCCGGAAGTTATGGCTCCGCTTGTGTCTACACCATGGGTGGAATCGATCCCGAGCATCAACGAGCCTTTGTGCATTACGAAACCATCGGTGGCGGCATGGGTGGAACCGCAACAAGCCGTGGTTCGAGCGGCATGCGTGTACATATGGGAAATACCATGAATCTTCCTATCGAGGGTATGGAAGCAAGCCTGCCAGTGCGCTTCATCAATTACGAGATTGTTCGCGGCAGTGGTGGTGATGGGTTATACGCCGGCGGTGATGGAGTGCGGAAAACTATCGAAGTCCTTGCGGACGGCATCCAGACGTCCTTGCTGGGCGAGCGCACTCGGACACCAGCTGCCGGTATCGGCGGTGGCGAGAACGGGGCGTTAGCCCGCTTCAGTCTGCATACGGCGCAAGGCACACGTGAGCTTGATGCAAAGAGTGGTCCGCACCTCCTGAATAAAGGTGATCGTCTAGAAATGGTTACTGCCGGTGGTGGTGGCTGGGGCACAAAATAATATTGAGTAGGAATCTCCATGAACGATCTAATGAAATCCGACCGCAGAATCCGCGTAGCACTACTGGTACCGTCATCCAACACAGTGATGGAAAACGATTTGCATTCCGCGCTGCCTAAGGATCATTATACGGTCCATACGGATCGCATGTATCTAACCGAGACAACGCGCGAAAAAGAACTCGAAATGATTGAGCGCTATGCACCACAAGCGGCCAGTGACCTGGCCACCTTGGCGCCTGATGTTCTGGTCTTCGGTTGCACCTCGGCGGGATCACTGTTCGGGCTAGACTACGACGCTCGCATCTGCCGGGAATTGGGTGAGAATGCCAGTTGTGCCGGCATGGGCGTTATCTCCGCAGTCGCTGAGGCGTTAGATGAACAGCCAGGTAAGCGTCTAGCTGTGATCACTCCTTATAATCAAGATCTGACACAATCGGTAGCAAAGGCCGCGCTGGGTAATCGTGAGCTAGTCTGTGCTCATGGAATGGGGATTACCGATAACAGAGCATTGGCAGACCCCACCCCAGCCGATATCGTGGCATTCGCTAAAGATAAGCTCGCCGGTGAGCATTTCGACGTTTTGTTCGTTTCCTGTACTAACTTCCGGGCTGTTGAGGCTCGTGAAGCTTTGCAGAAAATGTTCGGAGTGCCGGTTGTGACCAGCAACAGCGCCGTGATCGATGCGTTGTTGAAACTCGAGAAATGATCTCCTTGCAGGTATCCAACGTTCGAAGCTTGTCGGCCCCAGCTATCCTCGGTTCATATCTTGATGCTCAGTAATTGCATCATGGGCCTCGCCATCCTTATCGTGGACATAGGGGGGGTTCTACCCCGTTTCCACGGACGGTTTTAAAATAGCTGATAACTTCAGATCCTGAAGTAGCAACTCTACGTCGCATCCTGGGATTATGGAACCGCTCTATGTAATCGAACACATCAGTACGCGCTTCATTTAAAGTACGGTAGTGCCGGTAGTGGATTCTTTCTCGGGCGTTAAAGCCCGGTACCGGAGGAAGTTTAAGGTAACCACCAACAGCGACCATAAACAGCCGGTGTTCGACAACGTACTGGCACGAGACTTTAGCGCTGCTGAGCCTGATCAAGTGTACGTCGGTGACATCACTTACATCTGGACCCGGGAGGGCTGGCTGTATCTGGCGGTCTTCATCGATTTATTCAGCCGGCGGATAGTCGGTTGGAGCATGGGGTCACGGATGAACGCCAAGCTGGTGACAGACGCTCTGAACATGGCCATCTGGCAGCGGCAACCGAAAGCGGGTTTGGTCGTCCATTCGGATCGAGGCTCTCAATATGCCAGCAACGCTTATCGGCGGTTGCTGTACGCAAACGGCTTCGTTGGTAGCATGAGCCGCAAAGGCGATTGCTGGGACACGCGGTCGCCGAAAGCTTTTTTGCGAGTTTGAAAAAGGAGCGTGTGCAGTGGCGAAGCTACCAGACGCGCACCGAGTCACAGCGGGATATTCTGGATTACGTTGTGATGTTTTATAACAGTCGACGACTGCACTCTACGCTGGGTTATATCAGCCCCATGGGTTACGAAGCAGCCGTTGTTGAACTGAGGAAAGCAGCTTAACTGGGTTGTCACAAAGTGCTTGACCACTCCAACCTGAGCCTCCGTCGGACTTACATTTCGCTTCTTATACTCACATTCGTTTGAAGATTTCCGCCTAACCAGTTTGGCGCATCATTGTCGCAGTTTACCGCCTGACGTTTCGCGACTTAGAGCGAGTAACACGATACACCGTGGGCCTACCACCCTGCTGTCGATTCTGGACGAGCTTGAGTGGCCCGAGCCAGTCGGAGTTTTATCCTTAGCTGCGATGATCAGGCGCATTGCGCGTGTGTAGTCCTCTATCGTTGCAGGTGCCAGGCCCTCATTGCAAAACCAAGCATTTTTCAGGAAGAGCATATGTTTGAGTTTGATTTGGTTGCTCCGGCGCACTTCTGGAAACTGACGCTCGATAGCGTCAGTCAGTTTATAAATTCGCTCAATCATTCTGTTCATAGTCACCTCAGAGGCTTTTTCTTTCCACCGAATACGCTGAGTGATTTCTTTAATATCCATTAGTAACCCCCGATATACGACGAAGCGACCTGGTAGCGGTCATGGCCCAGCATTCGGGCGACTTCTTCCCGGGCTATGCGATCCAGAGCCCGATCCCGAATCGGACCACGGAGAGGCGACGGGCCACGAACGATGCTTTCATACACATCTTGAGCGAAGCCCGCTCGCAGCTCCCGGAATGACGGGGGGCCACATTTCCGCAGAATTCGGCTGCAGCGGTTCAGAGTTGTTCTGTAAAAGCTGATCACGCTGTCCGTTTTCGACAGCAGACACGTTGATCCGTGTGGACGTACTGCCAGAGCGAACTCCAAAGCTTCTATTTGAAACTCTTCAGCTTTAATAGTCCGTGTCAAACAGACCCTCCCGCCTTTACAGCCCTCCAAAATGGCAGCGCTTCCGGTTTTATCGACTTCGCGTTTCATGCGGTCTAGGTCTTGTAGGATGGCTTCTTGAACTCTCATGCCCCATGCCCGTGTCAAAAGAACAACAGCGGCACCGCGAAGCATATCTGCTGCGATCATGCGATCTGCTGCTGTCTTTGCGTCTGCAATGTCAGCCTCAATCTGAGTTTTCCGGATGTATGAACGAGCTACGCCTAAAGCCGTTCGGGCAGACAGGTGTAGCTCCTCGTTTTTCCGCATGGCGTACATCGTAGTGTTCACCGTCGATATCAGATTGTGTGCGTAAGCCACAGAAATCGGTTGGTCAGTGTGACCGTCAGGCCACACGAAAGGGGCGTTGAGTCGAACTCGCAAGTACTCGCCGTATGCGCCAATTAACGCACGGTCGATAGCCCTGGCATCACGTATGTTGTTCCGCTTACAGAATTCAGCGAAGAGTCGAATTCGGATCTTGTGCGATCTTCTAGTGCCATAGTGGTCATGCACACCGAACAGCGCGTCGAGGGCCATTTTGAACGCAAACAACAACATTTTGCCGAATCCGAAATTGTGCTTCTGGTTTCTGGGTATCTTCTTTTTTCGTTTCATCAGTGAATGACCGTTCCGTGTAAAAGGTTGAAAAACTTGTGCAGCTATTGCGAGGCAAGCCCTGCGGGCCAGGAAGCGAAGCCGGCTTCCTCGCTGATGCTCCGCCCCCGACCCGTAGTCAGATACAAAACCATGGGAAATCTCCTATGATCAGGTGGAACATCCGTCGTGCTGCTGCGAGCACTTTTTTTGTCCATTACGAACCGGGGTTGCACGCCACTGCTTAGGCAGAGCGCTTGGGGGAGCGGTAGGTTGCGGTGTCAGGGCGACGACGAATGGCGTAGGGCCGCTATGTGATTAGAGCGGCATATAGGCGAACGAGTCGATTCGAGCGTGCCGGTGATGACGCACTGGTAGAACGGATCAGCTCAAAACAGGGTTTTAGTCAGGGTTTTCGACAGGTTCTAGTCCGAAGGTCGGCTTCTGGGCGTTGGTATGACAGGGTTTGTCTACCATTTACAAATCATCTCTCTAACGTTCACCTGTTGTCAGGTAATGTCGAGAGGGTGCCATTGCTGGCGGAGGAACACGCGAACAGGTTGTTCGTCGTTTGGATGCTGATAAGCTTGGAATGCAGATTGGCAAAGTTATATTGCCGACTGCGATTACGGTCAGAGGTTGATCGTATTAGATGCTGTTTGGTTTTAGCAGGTCAGCTACCTGCCCCGAGTAACCTCAGGAGTGAAATTTAATTATCAGGCTCTGTAAGAGCATTGTCCAGCGGGCTAATTGCCGATTTTTTGTCAATAAGACCGCTATCGGTGAAACATACAGGCGAGCTGAGTAATTGCACAGGAGGAAAAATGACGTGACGGTGTACCGCCAGTGTACCTGCAGTGTACCTGCGCTGAACCAGAACCTGGCGGGTTTAACGACTGAGTTCACTGCAGGTACACTCGGAGTGCACTGCGGGTGCACTCCGCAGCTAAAAATCAAAACGGCAATTATGTCCAAACCCCATGTTCTAGGCGCCCGATAACGTCACGTAATGTGCCAATTTTTTCCGGGGAATCCATGTACTCGATGGGCGTTTTGTAGCCAATGGCGCGAAGTGGGCGATTCAGCCAGGCGTTTACTTCCAGCTCATCATTTTCAAACAACTCGTTCGCAGCAGCGAGCAGTTCTGCGCGCAGTTCGTCGATAGTTGAGGGAGATTTCATCATGGGCCTCACTTTTTTGGCAAATGAGTCAGCAAGTACGGAGACGCGAGCAACTGACTGATTCCAGAACGTGATGTGCTTTTGTTTAGTATTGGCCGGTTTGGGGCGATCAAGCCCAGTTGTCTACCAAGCAGACTGCAAGTTTTGATCCGGGCAAAAAAACTACTTAAGACCATCGATCAACGGCTTGGCTACAGTTAATGGCGAGATACCAAAGTCGCCATCATAGTTTTTAATCGCAACAAAGGCTTCACAAAAGTGTTGGAGTCGATACAGGCCGCAAGCAGGGAACACAGCAACTTCAAAGCGTCAAATTGCACTCGCCTCGGAAACCACGTTCCGTTATGTGTTTGCTCACTTGAATTACCTGAACAAAAATATCGTTCTCCGCAGTGGCTAGCGTCGATTGCTCAAATTTTAAACTATTTTTCGGCACGCACATGACTGCCGTCTGCTAATCTTATTCTAGAAGGATTGCCCTTGCGAGCTGAACAGTGCTTTCGAGGAACGAGTGGCGGAGTTGGGACGTTGAGGTTCAAATTATGAATAAGCGCAGCTTGTTGAAACGTTTGGCTGGGACGGTGGTCACCGTTATTTTTTTCTGTAGTTTTTCGATAGTATCTGCTCAAGAGTCCAGCTCTAACCCTTGTGTTGGGCTAGAACCAAGCGACCACACCTTGATCATTGGTGAGTGACAACAGCGTATTAGAATGGCTACTGTGACTGCTCAAGAGTACCGATTGGACGTGCTTCAACGCGGAGCGAACAATGCGTCGGAAGTTCTTGCGCAATTGATTGAGTCCGGAGTGTTCGGAGAGGAGGCGCGCCCGAAGGCAATTACTGCTAGGGAATGCCTAACAGTAATTGCAGAGACACCACCACAAGATGAGTGGATCGAGGTGACTCGTGAGGCCAGTGACGCCTTGGAGAGCGCGACTTCGCCGGAGGCTACTTTGGAAATATATCGAACACTAATAGAGGAGGTTAGTGACAGCAACGAGGTTAATGAAGGGTTTCGTGCTGCAAGCGCAATTATCGAGGACGGAATAAGCCAAGGGCTATACTATCCAGGTCAGGACTTGTTTCAAGAGCTGGCAAGTGGAGGAATGCAAAATACTCTTATTCCAACCAAGTCCGCGCTAAGTCATGCAACTGATCTGGCGGTCGCCGATGGGAAGGGCGCGCTTGATGGTGCGGTTCGAGGATGCGTGGCTGGGGTGCGTGGTGCCGGGGCTGTAGGGTGTGGTGCAGGCGCGATCGGTGGTGCTGTTGCGGGAGCGGTCGGTAACTCGGCTACAGAGCTTATCGAAAAGGTATGGAAGTACCTACGCTTCTGACGTCGAGATTAGCGATACATCGCCCCAAATCTGTTGGGTGAGATGGTCAATATGTCGGAAAGGGGTTTGGAAGCCAGTTAAGACTTTAAAAAGAAGATGTGAAGCTGGGATCATCACCGGCTCCACCCATTCGACAAAACTTCCGCCTGCTGCATTATCAACTCGATGGCTTCAGAAGCCTTATCTGGTGGGTACTTATAACGTTGTAACGTGCGACGCACTAGAATCCGCAACTTGGCCCTTACGCTTTCCCGCACCTGCCAGTCCACGGTGGTCGATTTTCGCAATTTATCGGTGATCTCGATCGCGATCTTTTTCAGAATTTCATCACCCAGCTCGCGCACGGCGCTTTCGTTATTTGCCAGAGCATCGTAGAAGGCTACTTCGTCGGGGGTCAGGCCAAGGGCGGCGTCACGCTCCATTTCCGCCTGGAACTGCTTGGCCATGGCGATGAGTTCTTCAATGACCTGAGCGGTTTCGATGCCCCGATTGTTGTAGCGGAGCAGCGTCGCCTGCAGGCGGTCGGCGTACTTTTTCTCCTGCACTACGTTATTGCGGGTCTTGGCTTTGATGTCGTCTTTCAGTAGCTTTTCCAGAAGCTCTACGGCAAAGTTTTTGTAGGGCATTTGCCGAACGTCTTCCAGGAACTCGTCAGACAGCAGGCCGATATTGGGTTTGTCCAGGCCGCATAGGGCGAACACGTCGGTGATGCCTTCGGACACCAGAGCATTGTCCAGAATCTGTTTGAGAGCGGAATTTTTGTCTTCCTGGGTCAGCTTCTTGTCTACGCTGGTGAACTTGGTAATGGCTGTCTTTACCTGGGACAGGAAGGCCACTTCTTTTTGCTGGGCTTGGGCTTCGTCCAGTGTGGCGCATAATGAAAACGCCTTATTCATGGCCAGCACGGTATCCAGAAAACGCTTCTTGCCGTCTTCCAGGCCGAGGATATAGTTCGCAGTTGGGACCAGCAGTTTGTGGGGTTCTTCTTCAAAGCCGGCGTAACTGAAACTTTTGCCTTTGGGGCCGGGCGCAAACATGCCGTGGATGATGTCCAGTTTCTCTAGCAGAATGGCGTAGGCTTCTTCCGCGCTGTGGGTGGGCGCGCCTTTGCCTTTGGCGTCGGTATAGGTTTTCAGGGCCTGCTTGAGTTCGTTAGCGATGCCGATGTAGTCCACCACCAGACCGCCGGGCTTATCCTTGAACACGCGGTTTACCCGGGCGATGGCCTGCATCAGGTTGTGGCCCTTCATGGGCTTGTCTACATACATCGTATGGCAGCAGGGCGCGTCGAAACCGGTCAACCACATGTCCCGCACGATCACTAGCTTGAGCGGGTCGTTTGCGTCCTTGAAGCGTTTCTCCAGCCGCTTCTTGGTTTTCTTGTTGTGAATGTGGGGCTGCAGCAGGGCTTTGTCAGAGGCGGAACCAGTCATCACTACTTTAATGGCGCCTTTCTCTGGATCTTCGTCGTGCCATTCCGGGCGCAGAGCCACGAGTTCGTTATACAGCTGAGCCGCAATATCCCGGCTCATGGCCACAATCATGGCCTTGCCTTCAATGATGCTGTTGCGGGTCTCAAAGTGTTTGACCAGATCTTCCGCCACCTGTTTCAGCCGGGGGCCTGAACCTACCAGTTTTTCCAGCCGGCTCCATTCACCTTTGGTTTTCTCGCGGTTGCCAACGTCTTCTTCGTCTTCAACCACTTCCTCGACCTGGTCAGAAAGCGCTTCGATGGCCTCTCGATTGATGTCAAGCTTGGCCAGGCGAGATTCGTAGAAGATGGGGACGGTTGCGCCATCGTCGACGGCGTCCTGAATATCGTAAATCGACACGTAATCGCCGAACACGGCGCGGGTGTCTTTGTCTTCATTGGCGATGGGTGTACCGGTAAAGCCAATGAAAGAGGCGTTGGGCAGGGCATCCCGCATGTGGCGGGCGTAGCCGTACTTGTAGGTGCCGTCTTTCTTCAGGGTGGCTTTCAGGCCGTACTGGCTGCGATGGGCTTCGTCAGAGATCACCACAATATTATGGCGGTCGTTCAGAACAGGGTGGCCTGATTCACCGTCCAGCAGGGCGAACTTCTGTACCGTGGTGAAGATGATTCCGCCGGATTCCCGCTCGGCCAGCAGTTCGCGCAGGGCATCGCGGTCTTCGGCTTGAACGGGCTCCTGCTTCAGCAGTTCTTTCGCGGCGCTGAAGGTGGCGAAGAGCTGGCCATCCAGATCGTTGCGGTCGGTCACCACAATCAGGGTCGGGTTGTTCATCTCCGGCTGTTGCAGCAGTTTGCCGGCGTAACAGCACATGGAAATGCTCTTGCCCGAACCTTGAGTGTGCCACACCACGCCGGCTTTTTTGCTGCCGGGTACCACTTGGTCGCCGTAGGTGGCGCGCTTCTCGCTAATGCCATGGCCACTCATATCGCGGGCGGCAATCACGGTGGCCCGCACCGCTTCGCGCACGGCATGAAACTGGTGGTAACCGGCAATTTTCTTGATCAGCTTTTCGGAATCTGTTTCGAAGATGACGAAATAGCGAAGGTAATCCAGGAACAGTTCCCGGTCGAAGAAACCCCGCACCATGGTTTCCAGCTGCCATTCCAGCAGGGGCTTGTCGTCCTCATGCTTGAGGGTGCGCCAAGGCATGTAGCGTTCCTGGCTGGCGGTAAGGGAGCCAACCCGGGCCAGATAGCCGTCACTGATGATGGCCGCTTCGTTATAGGCGAACAGGTCGGCCACTTCGTCTTTGTAGGTCTGGATCTGGTTGAAGGCATCCCAGATATCCACGTTCTCGGCACCGGGGCTTTTCAGTTCCAGTACGGCAAAGGGCAGACCGTTAATGAAGCACACAATGTCGGGCCGGCGCAGTTGCTTGGAGCCCTCAATGGTGAACTGGTTGATGGCGCGGAAGCGGTTGGTGGTCAGATCATTGAAGTCCACCAGAAATACCTGGTCGTGGATGACCCTGTCGTGCTCTTTGTCAGAGGCTCTCGGCAGCTTGTATTCAACCGGCACGCCCTCCAGCAGCAGGCGATGAAAGGCCCGGTTGCTGATCACCAAATCCAGGCTCTCTGGTTTGCGCACCACATCTACAGCCTGCTCAACGGCGCTTTGGGGCAGGTGAGGATTAATGCGGCGGATGGCCGCTTCAAGATCAGCCAGTAACAATACCTGTCGATAGTCGACTCGCTCCGGTGACGGACCGTCCGGCGCTATGTCTGGCCCGTGGCCGATTTCCCAGCCACCTTCGGCGAACCACTCCAGACATTGTTGTTCCAGCTGATCTTCCGTCATTTTTTATCCTATTTCCTTTCATCTTTAACTTCGGCGGGCTCCTTTAGCAGGATGAAATGCTCGATCAACCGGATCATCAGAGTTTTCTGATCCGGCAAGCTTTCAGCCACTAAAAGCGCTAATGCCACCAGGGTGTTGTCGTTGATAAGGTGTTCTACTGGCTTTGCTAGCAGAGCTGCGTTACGGCGCAGATACCATAAAAACAGAAAAGAGCCGCAGCGCTTGTTGCCGTCCGCCAGCGGGTGATTCTTGATGACAAAGTAGAGCAGGTGGGCTGAACGGGTGGCGATGTTTGGATAGAAAAGCTCGTCACCGAAGCCTTGTTCTATGGTGGCAAGTGCAGAGGTTAGTCCGTCTCCCCGTAACTGTCCGAATAGCTCCGTTGCCTCGCCTTTGGCGATCAGTGTTTGCTTCAGCTCGCCAATAGCCCGCAGCGCCTCGTCCAGCTCTAACGATTGCATGCCCGGCTGTTTTATGCCGACCTCTGCCAAATGCTGTTCGTCATAGCCTTGCAGCAGGCTCCAAGAGCGGGCGTAATCGCTGATTACTCTGGCAACGGCTTCGCCTTCTGTAGAAACCAGGCCTTGATTGGTGAGCGTGCGGCTGAGCAGGTTAACGGCCTGCTCGAATTCGATGCCGCGTTCGGTTAGGCGGCGCTGGTTGAGGGTGTAGCCTTGGACCAGGTGGTCTTTGAGTACACTGGTCGCCCACTGTCGAAACTGGACACCACGCTGGGATTTGACGCGATAGCCGACCGAAATGATAACGTCGAGCGAATAGGCAGTGACTGGCTTGTCTGATTCGGCAATATGCATTTTTTGCATATTGCTCACTTCTGGAACTTCGCCTTCCTTGAAAACATTGCGAATGTGACGGGAGATAACCGACTGGTCGCGGCCAAACAGCTCACACATCTGAGCCTGATTAAGCCAAACGGTCTCTTGCTCAATCGCGACCTCAAGCTGAGCCTGACCATCGCTTGAGGTGAAGATTCGTACTTGTTGCTCAGTCATGACATTTCCTTGTCTCGGGTTCCTTATGGCGAAGAATGTTAACCACGAGGGCCAAACCTACCAGAGATCCTGACGTTATTCCGCATCCTGAGCCGGTTCCTTATTCAGGTTTGCAGTCCTCAGCTCCTGTCGAGCTTTTTCCAGGGGGCCACTCAAGGCTTGCTCTAGCCGGGTCATATGTTCAACCAGCCACTGGATCATCTCTGGCCAGTTTGCCTTGTTA
>Ga0314774_1000892_pt1 | contig 21026 bp, 20 predicted proteins | sample MetaGCBIA2018_FD_204515 | JGI IMG/M metagenome (GOLD analysis project Ga0314774, IMG submission 204515) | Cryopeg brine microbial communities from Beaufort Sea near Barrow, Alaska, United States - CBIA 2018 | ecosystem: Environmental > Aquatic > Marine > Coastal | place: USA: Alaska | collected...
GGCGCGCGTTGCACTGCGGCGCGCGTTGCACTGAATCTCAGCGTGCCCGAAGGCGTAAATAACTCTGAATTTGCTTCAACACTTTGCTGAAGGCGGCGTCTTCCACGGTGGCGTCTTCCAAGGCGGCGTCTTCCAAGGTCGATGCGATTGCTCAAGCCGGGGTGTTGCCAGCCACCGCGCCAACAGCCCCAGCCCCAGCCCAGAACCCCACTGGCGCACCTAAACGCACGCAGGGGGCGCAATCAGCTAGGGCCAGAGGCTGGGGGCCGGTGCGCGGCTGGCCGGCGCGGCCGCATTTCGGCTCCACTCCAGCAACCATTCCGGAACGGTCACGTCGTCGGGGGCGGCACCGACCGCGTCGAGCAACTCGTCAATCGTCACGACGCCACCGGTGCGCTTGAGAAAACGGCCGCGAATGTAGCCGTGGGCGTAGATTTCCAACTCGCCGTCGGCATCCGGTCGCACAAACCGTTGTTCCACGTACACGGCCTTCGCGTCGAAACCGAGGATGCGCGACTCAACCGTGAATTTTTGGCCGACCGTGAGCGACTTGCGAAAGCTGATCGTCTCGGAGACGACGACCGGGTACCAGCCGCGCTCCTTGAAGATCGCCCAGATGCCGGTGCGGTGCAGCATGTCGAAACGGGCTACGTCCATGATCGACAGGTAGACGCCGTTGTTCATGTGCCGCAAGATGTCCAGGTCGGTCGGCAGCGTCACGAAGTTGGTGCGGGCGACATCGTAGTGACCGAGCCTCGGGCTGAACTTCGCCAGGAAAGCGTGAAGGAGGGTTCTGAAGATCATATGCACCCCCCGATGCTAACGAACCGAACACGGACGGCGGCATCCGTTGTGGGTGCGCACCAGTATCCGCTGCCGCCGGGCGGGTTGCGTGCACGATCGGCACAGTCGCCCGGGCGAAAGCGCGGGCGAAGGGTCAGGCGGGCAGATCAGGCGACGGTCACCGCGCGTGGGGCCACGGCACGCACGAAGGCGCCGAGTCGACGGTAGACCTCCTGCGACTCCGGATGCGAGTCGTCCTGCTGCCAGGTGTGCTTGGTGTTCACGTTGCGGCGGCCGTAGATCAACGTGTCCACGCGAATCGCGCGTGCCCGCAACGCCTCGATGAAATTGAGATTGGCCCGATAGAAGTAGTCGCGCTCGGAGGTGGTGACGAAGACCGGAGGAAACCCCCGGTCGAGCCATTCGATCGGCGACATGAATCGCGCGGCTGTGCGCAGGTGCAGCCCGCGGCCCCGCTCAGGCAGCAGCATCCGCACGAAGTCAAGGCTGAGCACAAAACCGCGTTCGAACAGCACCGAGAAATCAGCGATGCTGCAGTGCTGCACCAGGCCGCGCAGGCTGCCGGCCGCGATCGGCGGGCGGATGTCGTAATGTTCGGCGAGCGCGGGCTCATAGGTCGATGCCGTGAGCAGCGCCGCGATATGGCCGCCGGCGGAGTCGCCGCCGAGCACGATGCGGGTGGGGTCTCCCCCGTAGGCGGCGATATTGCGGGCGACCCAATCGAGCACCGCGGCGCCGTCCTGCATCATGTGCTTCAGCTGAAACCGCGTGGCCTTGCGGTAGTTGGCGTTGACCACGATCATGCCCTCGGCGGCCTGGCTCGCGCAGTACTTGGTCAGCGGCTCTTTGTCCCCCGAGGTCCAGCCACCGCCGTGAAAGTAGACATAGACCGGCATCGGCACGGTATCCGTGCCCTTGGGCACGATGACGTCGAGCCGGTGATTCTTCTGACCGTCGCCGACATAGTCGATGTCGTGGTCGTAGACGACGGAATCGATCGGGTTCAGGTTGAACTTGTGCACCGGGGTTGCGCGCCGCAACATCAGGGCGCGCCACGCCCACACCGGCAGCCGGCGGATGCCCGTTTCCCGGTGGGCCGAGCGGTCGACCGTCACGCCGTCCGCGTGCAAGCGGATGCCGTGCAGCCAGGATTTGGGCGACCCGCCCGGCGCGGAACGGGCGGCGCCGTCACTGACTGACGGAGGTTGGGCGTTCTGGGTGGGGAGGGGCTGAACGGTGTCGGCGGTACGGGTGTAACTCACTGCCTGAGGTTATGTCAACTACCCCGTATCCCCGCCGGGAAGTACCCCATTTGGGGGTAACTCCCGGTTTCAGGCGGGTTCTTCGGCCCCGCCGGCGACCCCGGTCGCCTCGAGCACCGCACGCGCGAGCGTGTGAAAATGCAGGTTGAAGCCCAGAACAGCCGGCGTGGACTGCGCATCGATGTCGAGCGCCGGCACGTCAACGGCGTACACGATGAACTGGTAGCGGTGCGTGCCGGTTTTCGGCGGTGGTCCGGCCCCGATGAACGACGTCAGGCGCTGCTCGTTCGGCAGGGTGAGCGCCCCGGCAGGAAGGACAGCTCCCGCGGCACCGGCTCCGGCGGGCAGGTCGGTGACCGAAGCCGGGAGGTTCGCCACGGCCCAGTGCCAGAATCCCGAACCGGTCGGAGCATCGGGGTCGTGCACGGTCAGGGCGAAGCTCTGGGTTTCGGCGGGGAAACCCGACCAGGACAGCTGCGGCGACACATCCGCTCCCCCGGCGTCGGTGCCATACTGCTTCGGCTGCAGCCGGCCGCCATCGGTCATATCGGTGCTGGTGAGCGCGAACTGGGGCACCTCGCCGAAGCGAGCGAGCGGGTCGTGGGTCACTGGTGGCCTCCTGGTTGAGTGAGTGGGTGTGGCGTTCGATCAGCCTAGGCCGCCGGTTCGTGCACGAGCTCGAGAATGCTGCTGTACAGCGCGCGAAACTCCGGCTCGGCGCTCATCGTCGCCAACCGTGGGCGCGCCAGCCCCACTGCGAGGTCGGCGCGAATCCGCCCGGGGCGACGGCTCATCACGAGCACCCGGTCGGAGGTGATGATGGCCTCCTCAATGTCGTGGGTGATCATGAACGACCCTCTCGAAGTGTGGAGCCCCCACGTGCCCTCGTAAAATGGGCCCATGGCCATTCCGAAGATTCTGCTCTTTTACATCTTCACGCCCCTGCCGGACCCCGATGCCGTACGGCTCTGGCAGCGCGACCTGTGCGCCGGGCTCGGGCTGCGCGGGCGCATCCTCATCTCGGAAGACGGCCTGAACGGCACAGTCGGCGGCGATCTTCCCGCGATCAAGAAGTACATCCGCAAAACGCGCGACTACCCGGCGTTCAAGAACATCGACTTCAAGTTCAGCGAGGGCACGGGGCTCGACGAGAACGGCCACAGCCTCGACTTTCCGAGGCTCGTGGTCAAGGTTCGCGACGAAATCGTGAGCTTCGGCGCCCCCGGGGAGCTGCGCGTCGACGCGACCGGAGTCGTCGGCGGCGGTACCAGGCTGCAACCTGCCGAGCTCAACGCGCTCGTCGCCGAACGCGGCGACGACGTCGTCTTCTTCGACGGGCGCAATAGGTTCGAAGCGCAACTCGGCCATTTTCCCAACGCGGTCGTGCCCGATGTGGCCAACACCCGCGAGTTCGTGGCCGAACTCGACAGCGGCAAATACGACCATCTCAAAGGCCAGCCGGTCGTGACGTACTGCACCGGCGGCATCCGTTGTGAGGTGCTGAGCGGTCTCATGAAGTCGCGCGGGTTCGGCGAGGTGTACCAGCTCGACGGCGGCATCGTGCGTTACGGCGAGGCTTTCGGCAATGAAGGCCTGTGGTCGGGTTCGCTCTATGTCTTCGATCAGCGCATGTCCATCGACTTCGCCCCCGACGCCGCCGTGCTCGGCACCTGCCTGGTCTGCGCTGCGCCCACCACGAACATGCTCAACTGCCGTGAACCCTCCTGCCGGGAACAACTCGTCGTCTGCCCCGAGTGCGTCGCGAAAGCGCCGCCGGCCTGTCTGGCGCACGCCGAGGTGCCCACCCCTTAAAGCCCGGTCGGCGGTGCAAAACGGCCGACCGGGCAATAGGGTGGGGAGCACTACGGAGGGGAGTCGGATGCCGACCGGCACTGTTATCGAATTCAGGAACATCAGCAAGAGTTTTGGCGGTGTCACCGCGGTCAACGACCTCTCCTTCACCGTCGAACCGGGTCGGGTCACCGGGTTTCTCGGCCCGAACGGCGCCGGCAAGACCACGAGCCTGCGCATCCTGCTGGGCCTGGTCACAGCCACGAGCGGAACCGCCACGTTCGGCGGCGTACGCTACAGCGCCCTGCCGCATCCGCTCACAACGGTGGGCGCCGCCCTCGAGGCGGCGAGTTTCCATCCGGGCCGCACCGCCCGCAACCATCTCGGTGTGTACGCGATCGCGGCCGGGCTGCCACGCACCCGCGTGACCGAGGTGCTCGGCCAGGTCGGTCTCGCCGACCACGCCGCCCAGCGGGTCGGCGGCTATTCGCTCGGCATGCGCCAACGACTCGGCTTGGCCTATGCCCTGCTCGGCGATCCGGGCGTGCTCGTGCTCGACGAACCGGTCAACGGGCTGGACCCGGAGGGGATTCGCTGGATTCGCAGGTTTCTGCGCGCCATGGCCGCTGAGGGACGCACGGTTCTGATCAGTTCACACCTGCTCTCCGAGGTGCAGCAGAGCGTCGACGACGTCGTCATCATCGCCAGGGGCGAGCTCATTCATCTGGGCCCGCTCGCGAGCCTCGATACGGATGCCGCCCCCCAGACGATCGTTGATTCTCCCGACCGTGAGGCACTCACCGCCGAGCTGACGAAAGCAGGCATCACCTTCTCGATCGGCCGCACCGGCCTCCTCGCCGCAACGAGCGACCCCGCCCTGCTCGGGCACCTCGCCTTCGCCGCCGGGATCGAACTGAGCGTGCTGCATCGGCAGAAAGCCGGCCTCGAAGACTCCTTCCTGGCCCTCGTCGACGGGAGCCCCACACGATGACATCCTTCCTGCGTTCCATTGCTGCCGAATTCACCAAAGTTTTCACAACCCGCCTGTGGTGGATCCTCGCCATCGTCTTGTTCGCATACATCGGTCTGCTCGCCGGCGGGCTCGCGGCGCTGTTCGCCGGAATTCAGACCGGGGTGATCAGCCCGGATGCCGTGAACACCGGTGGCGGCGCGACACCCGATCTCGGCAGCCTCCCGCCGATGATCTACAGCTTCGCCTCCTCGGTGGGGTTCGTCTTTCCGGTTCTGCTTGGAGCCCTCGCGACGACGGGCGAGTTTCGCCACCAGACCCTCACCCCGACCTTTCTGGCCACCCCGCGCCGCGGTGTCGTGCTCGGCGCCAAGACGGTCACGCTCGTGGTCGTCGGCGCCGGGTTCGGAATCATCGCGCTGGCAGCGTCTTTGGGTATCGGCGGCGGGGTGCTGAACGCGTTCGGTGTGGATGCACTCCTGCTCGACCAGGAGACGTGGATGCAGGCGGCTCGCGTCGTACTCGCCATGGGCCTGTGGGCCATGGTCGGCGTTGGCCTGGGCGTGCTTGTGCCCAATCAGGTCGCCTCGATCGTCATCGTCCTCGCCTTCACTCAGTTCATCGAACCGCTGCTGCGACTGGCGGCTTCGTTCCTCGAGGTCACCGCGAAGATCGGCAACTTTCTGCCCGGCGCCGCCTCCGACGCCCTCGTCGGTGCAACGGTCTTCTCCTTCGCCAGCCCGATAGCCGTGGCCCCGCTGGACTGGTGGCAGGGCGGTCTCGTGCTGCTCGGTTACGCGCTCGTCGCAACCGTGATCGGTTTCGCCGTGAGCTGGAAGAAGGACGTCACCTAGCCCGCCCCCCAATCCAGGGTGGACCGTTCCACCCCAGCTTGGGGGCCTGACGCATTGAGTAATCCTCATTAGGCTCCGACTAGCGCCGTGGCTGACCTGCGGCTGTAACCAGTCGAAGCGAGGCCTCGTGGTGAGTGTTCCATCATTTTTCCGAGTTCGTCTGCTGGCCGGAACGTCTGCTGCCACGCTCGTTCTGGCCGCCCTGGCCGTTCCTCTCGCCGCCGCAGCCGATAGCCGGCCAGCGGATGCCGCCGCGCCCGTCACCGTATCGGCCGACTCGCTCCCCACCGCGCAGATCAACGGAGTCGCGTGGGCACAACTCATCGTCGGCAACACCGTCTACGTCGGCGGCGAGTTCACCCGTGCGCGCCCCGCCGGTTCCTCGGCCGGAACAAACGAGGTCGTGCGCAACAATCTGCTCGCCTACAACCTCACCACCGGTGTGCTCGTGGCATCCTTCAACCCCAACGTCAACGGCACGATCCGCGCCCTGACCGTGTCGACCGACGGCTCACGACTCTTCGCGGGTGGTTCATTCACAAGCGTCGGCGGCGTCGCCCGGTACCGCCTCGCCGCTTTCGACACGTCAAGCGGCGCCCTCATTCCCGGCTGGGCTCCGGTTGTCAACGCGGGCGTCAAGGCACTGGCGTTCGCGGGGAACACAGTTTTCGCGGGGGGAACGTTCACCTCGGCACAAGGCGAATCCCGCACCCGGATGGCCGCCTTCAACGGCACCACCGGTGCGCTTCAGCCCTGGTCAGGCACGCCGACCGACGGCACGATCAGCGCCCTCGCCGCCTCGCCCGATGGCACGAAGATCATCATCGGCGGTTCGTTCACGGCCTACAACGGCAGTTCCGACCCCGGCTACGGCATGGCCGCGACCGACTCAACGACCGGCGAATCGCTGCCCTGGAAGATCAACGGTCTCGTTCGCAATGGTGGCCCTCAGGCGGCCATCCTCAGCCTCACCGGATCAGCCGAAGGTGTGTTCGGCACCGGCTACGTCTTCGGCAACGGCGGAAACCTGGAAGGAACCTTCCGCGCCGGTTGGGAGGACGGCAGCCTGATCTGGCTCGAAGACTGCCACGGAGACACCTATTCCGCGGTACCGGCCGGCGACAAGGTGTACACCACCGAGCACGCGCACTACTGCGGCAATATCGGCGGCTTCGAGCAGACCTCGCCGTGGACCTACCACCGCACCCTGGCTTTCAGCATGGATGTCGGTGGCACGATCACCGATGACAAGCACGGCTACTACAACTTCGCCGGCACGCCTCGCCCCGACCTGCTCCCGTTCTATCCCGACATCAACACCGGAACCTACACGGGGCAGGGCCAGGGCCCCTGGCACGTCACCGCCAACGCCGAATACCTGCTCTACGGCGGAGAATTCACGATCGTCAACAACAAGCGCCAACAGGGCCTCGCCCGATTCGCCGTGCCCACGATCGCGCCCAACAAAGAAGGACCGCGAATCGCCGATGTGTCATTCGTCGCCGCGGACTTCGTGCCGTCGGTGTCGTCCTTCATGAGCGGAACGGCGCGCCTCAACTGGAAGTCGGCCTACGACCGCGATAACGAAAACCTCACCTACGAGGTGCTTCGCGACGGAGTCGTCGTCACCACCTTCCAGTCCCCCTCTTCTGACTGGAACCGGCCAAACCTCACCTTCACCGACACCGGGCTCAGCCCGGGCCAGAGCTACTCCTACAGAATCCGGGTCACCGACCCGTTCGGCAACAACCGAATCGGCGCCGCAGCGAGCGTCACGGTCGTCGCCGGTGCTCTCAGCGACTATTCGGCGAGCGTCCTGGCGGATTCCCCGCTTTCCTACTGGCCGCTCACCGAGGCATCCGGCAGCACCGCCTTCGACTGGAGCAGCGGGGCCGACCTGGCCCGCAGTAGCGGCGTCACCCCCGGTGCGCCGGGCGCGATCCTGGGTGAAACCGGCACGGCGAGCAGCTTTGACGGCACGACCAGCGGATTCGCTGCCACGCAAAACGCCCAGAACCCCTCGAATTCATTCAGCATTGAGAGCTGGGTGAAAACCGACACGACACGCGGCGGCAAGATCATCGGCTTCGGAAACAGCGCCACCGGTCCAAGCACCAGCTACGACCGGCACGTCTACATGGACACCGATGGTCGAATCTGGTTCGGCGTCTATCCCGGTTCAAGGAAAACGATCACCTCGACCGCGTCCTACAACGACGGAAAATGGCATCAGATCGTGGCCAGCCTGGGCAGTTCGGGCATGTCACTGTCCATTGACGGCAAAAAAGTCGCCCAGCGCACTGACGTCACCACCGGCCAGGACTACCCCGGCTTCTGGCGGATCGGAGGGGACACCCTCGGCGGTTGGCTGAGCACACCGTCGAGCGGGTTCCTCGTCGCCGACATCGCCCAGGTCGCCGTCTACTCCGCCCCGCTCACGCAGCAGCAGATCGTGGCGCACTACGTGGCCTCGGGCCGAACCAGCCCCGTCGCTGCGGCTCCGACCGACGATTACGGCGCAGCCGTCTACGCCGCCGAGCCTGAGCTGTATTGGCGTCTGGGTGAGTCAAGCGGAACCACAGCCCTCGACTCGTCGGCTTCAGACCAGTCCGGAACATACTCCGGCCCGGTCAGTCTCGGCACGGCGGGGCTCGTGCACGGCACAAGCAACACCGCCGCCTCCTTCAGCGGTGGACTCGTAAGCAGCGACACCCAGCTCACGGCTCCGAGCATCTACGCGTTGGAAGCCTGGTTCAGCACAACGACGACGCAGGGCGGAAAGCTCATCGGCTTCGGCAACTCGGCAACCGGACTCTCGAGCAACTATGACCGGCACGTCTACATGCAAGACGACGGCCGCCTTGTCTTCGGCACCTGGACCGGGCAGACCAACACCGTCGTGACCGACGCCGCCTACAACGACGGCCAGCCGCACCACGTGCTCGCGCAGCAGTCGGCTGACGGCATGGCCCTGTACGTGGATGGCGCCCTCGCCGGCACCAACCCGCAGACCGGAGCAGAGGCGATTTTCGGGTACTGGCGCATCGGCGGTGACAAGACGTGGGGCTCGTCCAGCCCGTGGTTCGTCGGCACCCTCGACGATGTCGCCGTGTATTCCCAGCCGCTTGCCGCCACCACCATCGCGCAGCACTATGCGCTGGGCTCAGCCGCGGTCGTTCCAGGCAATGCGGCGCCGACCGCCGCGTTCACGGCCGTGACCGACCTGCTGTCGGTTTCAGCGGATGCGTCGACGTCGTCCGACTCCGACGGAACCGTGACCGGATTCGACTGGGCGTGGGGTGACGACGGCACGAGCTCAGGAACGACGGCGCAGCACACCTATCCCGCGGCGGGCACCTATCTGATCACCCTGACCGTCACCGATAACGCCGGAGCCACCAACACGACCACCCGCTCCGTCACTGTCACTGCACCGGTACCGGACCCAGACCCTGACCCCGACCCCGTGCCTGAGCCGGCCGGAATCGCTGCGGATGCCTTCACGCGCACGGTCAGTGGCGGCCTCGGTTCCGCCGACACCGGAGGCGCCTGGACCACAACCGGCTCGTCCAGCAACTACTCCGTGGCCGGCGGCGTCGGCCAGTTGCGGGCCACGGCCGGAGGCCGGGTGAACGGCTATCTGAACGGAGTGTCCTCGTCGAGCACCGATCTGTCCGTCACGACGTCGCTGCAGCAGGCATCAACCGGAGCGGGGACGTATGTCTCGCTGATCGGGCGACGCGTGGGATCCGACGACTATCGGGCCAGGATCAAGATTCTTTCCAGCGGTAGCGTGCAACTGCAGCTCCAGCGTGGCGGCACGACCCTGCAGGCAACGAATATTTCCGGGCTCAGCTACCAGACCACTGATGAGTTACAGGTGCGCCTCCAGGTCTTCGGTACGGCACCCACGACGATTCGGGCAAAAGTCTGGGCGACGGGAACCCCCGAGCCGGCCGCCTGGCAGCTCAGCCGTACGGATGCGACCGCGACCCTGCAGCAAGCCGGATCGATCGGCCTGGCGGTCTACCTCAGCGGATCGGCCACGACGCCGATGACCGTTGCCTTCGATGATCTCTCAGCGGCGCCGATGACGGAGCCGTAGCGGCTACGGCTACGGCTACGGCTACGGCTACGGCTACGGCTACGGCTACGGCTACGGCTACGGCTCGACCGGCAGCTTGAGCGAGTCGATGAAGTCGGTCGCGTGCTGGCTGGTGAGGATGACGCGCGCGAATTCTTCGTCGACGAGGTCGATCACCACGGCTGGGCGGTGCCGCTTGATTGAAACGAAGTCCTTGCCGCCATGAAACTTCCAGGTACCCGCCGCAAGAACGAGCGGAATGATCGATCCCGGCGCGCGAATTCCGCGCAGCCAGATCCAGGGATCCTCGGTGATGATCACCGAGCGGATGTTCTCCCGCTGCACCACGATCGACTCCCGCCGCAGCGCGAGTGTTCTTTCTGCGCGCGTCAGGTGGATCTCGAGCCGGTCAGAATGCACGCTCAGGGAAGCCATTGTTCCAGTCTGCCCGGTCGCGCCCGAAAACCCGTTGCGCAAACCTCACAAAGCGGTAACGTCCCAGCGCAGGTTCTCTCTAATCAGTGCGATGAGGTGGCCGCGGCCGCCGCCTTGGCTGCTGCGGGAAGCGCCTCGAAGATGCGCCCGATAGCGCTCTGGTCGTGCGCGTCGGAGACGAACCAGGCTTCGAACACGCTCGGCGGCAGCGACACCCCTCCATCGAGCATGGCGTGGAAGAACGGCGCGTAGCGGAACGTTTCCTGCCGCTGCACATCGGCGTAGGTGCGGGGAGCCGAGCTGCGTGCCTCTTCGCCGAAGACGAAGCTGAACAGGTTGCCGGCCCGCTGCACCCGGTGGGCGACGCCCTCGGCGGCGAGCGAGGCAGAGACGGCTTCGGAGAGGATGGTGGCCGTTGCGTTGAGCCGGTCGTAGACGCCGTCATCGAGCAGGTTGAGTGTGGCGATGCCGGCCGCAACGGCGACCGGGTTGCCTGAGAGCGTTCCGGCCTGGTATACGGGGCCGGTGGGTGCGAGAAAGTCCATGACGTCGGCTCGGCCGCCGAGTGCGGCGACGGGCAGGCCGCCGCCGATGATCTTGCCGAAGGTGAGCAGGTCGGGCGTGTAGCACTCTTCGCCGGCCGCCTCGAGGCTGCTGGTTTCCAGGCCCCAGAAGCCGGAGCGGCTCACCCGAAAGCCGGTGAGCACCTCGTCGAGAATGAGCAGCGCGCCGTTGGCGTGCGCGATGGCCGACAGCGCCGCGTTGAAGCCGGGATCCGGGGCGACGACGCCCATGTTGGCGGCGGCAGCCTCGGTGATGATCGCGGCGATGCGGCCCGGGTGCGCCTCGAATGCGGCCCGCACCGCCTCCAGGTCGTTGTAGGGCAGCACGAGCGTCTGCGCGGCGGTCGCCGCGGTCACCCCGGCCGAGCCGGGGAGCGCGAGCGTGGCGAGGCCGGAGCCGGCCTGCGCGAGGAGGCCGTCGGAGTGGCCGTGGTAGTGCCCGGCGAACTTGATCAGCAGGTCACGACCGGTGAAACCGCGAGCAAGGCGAATAGCGGTCATGGTCGCTTCGGTGCCGGTGGACACCAGACGCAGTTTTTCCACCGCGCCGACCCGGTCGGCAACAATCTCGGCCAGTTCGGTCTCGGCCGGTGTCGACGCACCGAACGACAGGCCGAGGGCTGCGGCATCCTGAACGGCGCGGATGACCTCGGGGTGGGCGTGGCCGAGAATGGCGGGACCCCAGGAGTTGACGAGGTCGACATATTCGCGACCGTCGGAATCGGTGACGTAGGCGCCTGCAGCCTTCACGAGGGATAGCGGGGTTCCGCCGACCGAGCCGAAGGCACGCACCGGCGAGTTGACTCCCCCGGGGATCACGCGGCGCGCGCGATCGAACAGTTCGTCATTGTGGGTTGCCGGGTGCGCCACCGGCGTCGAGAGTGTGTCTGTCATTGTTGCTCCTCCTTGAGCCAGGTGGCCAGTTCAACGGCCCAGTATGTGAGGACGGCATCGGCGCCGGCTCGGCGGATGCTCAAAACTGATTCTTCAACGGCACGGCGCCGGTCGATCCAGCCTTGTGCTGCGGCCGCCTCGATCATGGCGTATTCGCCGGAAACTTGGTACGCCCACACCGGGACACTGCTCATGGCGGCGACTTCGGCGAGCACGTCGAGGTAGCTGCCGGCCGGCTTGACCATGACGATGTCGGCTCCCTCGTCGATATCGAGCTGAGCTTCACGCACCCCCTCGCGGCGATTGGCCGGGTCGAGCTGGTAGGTGCGGCGGTCGCCGACCAGGGTCGAGGCGACGGCTTCGCGAAACGGGCCATAGTAGGCCGAGGCGTACTTGGCGGAGTAGGCCAGAACCGCGGTATCAGCGAATCCGTGGGCGTCGAGGGTGTCACGTACGGCGGCGACTTGGCCGTCCATCATCCCGGAAAGGCCGAGCAGCGCGGATCCGGCCGTTGCCTGGGCCAGCGCCATCTCGCTGTAGCGCTCCAGCGTGGCATCGTTGTCGACGTGGCCGTCGGCCGCGAGCACGCCGCAGTGGCCATGGTCGGTGAACTCGTCGAGGCACAGGTCGGTCTGCACGACGAGCGCGTCACCGACCTCGTCGACCAGGGCGCGAGTGGCCAGGTTGAGAATGCCGTTCGGGTCGGTCGCACCGGTTCCGGTCGCATCGCGCACGTCGGGAACCCCGAACAGCATGACGCCGCCGATGCCGACTTCGGCCGCCTGCCGGGCCGCGCGGCGTGCACTGTCGATGCTGTGCTGCACGACACCGGGCATCGAGCTGATCTGTCGGGTGTCGTCGCCTTCACGCACGAACATGGGCAGCACAAGCTCAGCCGGATGGACACGAATTTCACTGGCCAGGCGACGAATGGCGCTGCTGGTGCGCAGGCGGCGTGGGCGGATTACGGGTGTGGTCACCCCTTTACCCTACGCCGCTCGGCTGTACATTCGTTATCCGGTCGTTACCTGGCCGGTCACAGACCCGGTGTGGTTCCCGCCACGGCGGCCTCGACGAGAGCCTCGATCAGGGACTCGGCGCTGCGTTCCTGTGCAATCACGTCTACGCGCAGTCCGAGGGCCCGGGAATCCCTGGCCGTCTGCGGGCCGATGCAGGCCACGAGGGTGCGTTCGGGAATATCGCCGAATTGTTCGCGCACCTGGCGTGCCACGCTGCCGCTCGTGACGAGCACGGCGTGCACGAGTCCGGCGGTGACGTCTGCGACGACCTGGTCGCTGACCGGCACGCCAATGGTGCGGTAGGCGACGACCGATTCCACATCGTGGCCGACGCGGCGCAGTCCCTCGCTCAGCAGCGGCTTGGCGATCTCACTGCGCAGGGTCAGTACGCGCAGCGGAATGACGCCGGCGGTGGCCGTCTCCCATTCCTCGAGAAGCCCGCGGGCGGAGTTGTCTTCGGAGGGGACGATGTCCACCCGGTAGCCGGCCGCGACGAGGGCGGCCGCGGTGGTTTCCCCGACGGCGGCGATGCGCGTTCCGGACGCGACTACGGCGCGGTGCGACGACAGCACGTCGACGGTCGTGGCACTCGTGATGGTCATCCAGTCGAAGTCACCGGCGGCCAGACGGGTCAGTGCGGCGTCCAGCGCCGGCGCGTCGTCGGTGGCGGCGAAGTTGATCATCGGAGCGACGATCGGCTGCGCGCCCTTGGCTCGCAAGTTGGCTGCGACCTGGTCGCCCCAGGGGCCGCCGCGCGGAACGAGAACTCGCCAGCCCGCGAGGGGCTTAGTCAGTGGATTAGTCACGTAGTCACTCTGTCACTTTCAGGGGGGCGAACTCGGCCGCGCCACCGGCCAGAAGATCTATGGACACTCGTTCGGCCACGTCGAGCGCGGCCTCGGTGAGATGGAGTGCGGAGTGGGAATCGGGCGTCGCTGCGTGCGAGCTGGTGATCTTGCGGGAACCATCCGGGCTGTACACGGTCGCTGTGAGAAACAGCAGACCATCATCGACGACGGCCGTGGCACCGATCGGTGCGGCGCATCCGGCCTCGAGGCGGGCCAACACGGTGCGTTCGGCGGTTGTCGTCGCTTGAGTGGTGGAGTGGTTCATGGCGGCGAGCGCAACACCGAGCAGGCGCTCCGGCTTGCCCTCGCGCACCTCGATGGCGAGTGCACCCTGCCCGGGAGCGGTCGGCCAGGCCGACAGGTCGAGGAATTCGGGCGCGACGGAATCGAGGCGGCCGAGCCGGCCCAGGCCGGCCGCGGCGAGTACAACGGCGTCGAGGTCGCCCTCGGCAACGCGACCCAAGCGAGTATCGATGTTGCCGCGAATGTCCACGACGGTCAGGTCGGGACGGCGCTCGAGAAGCTGGGCGACTCGGCGCGGCGACCCGGTTCCGACCCGGGCACCCTCCGGGAGGGTGTCCAGGGTGAAGCCGGCGCGAGCGCAGAGCACGTCGCGGGCATCCGCTCTTTTGGGCGTTGCGCCGATGACGAGGCCGGGATGCCCTTCGGTCGGGAGATCCTTGAACGAGTGCACGATGACGTCGCATTCATCGTTCAGCAGGGCCTCACGCAGGGCGCTCGCGAAGACACCAGTTCCACCGAGGCTCGAGAGCGATTCGGTCGACACGTCGCCGTGCGTGGTAACCGGCACGACCTCAACCTCGACTCCGGCTGATGCCGCGATGCGGTTGACGATGGTCTGGGTCTGCGCAAGGGCCAGGGCGCTCGCGCGCGTTCCCACGCGAATCACGGTCACGGGGTCATCCCTGCGACGGCCGGCTTGAAGCCGAGGCGAACGTTTTCGCAGCAACCGGGGCGACAGACGTCGTACCAGGGGCCGAGATCGGTCATGGCCGGGCGGTCGTCGACCGGGGTGTCGTTCAGGCGTTCCTCGACCAGGTCGACGAGGCCGCTCACGAAATCGGGCGAGACTCCGGGGGTGGGTACGCGCACCGCGTGAATGCCGAACTTTTCGCTCGTCTCCATCGCCTCGTTGTCGAGATCCCACATGACCTCCATGTGGTCGCTCACAAAACCGAGCGGCACGATGATCACGGCACGGATGCCGCGTGCCGGCAGCAGGGCGATCGCATCGTTGATATCGGGTTCGAGCCACGGCATGCTGGGCGGGCCGCTACGGGACTGGTATACGAGCTGCCACTGCGTCGTGACCGGATCCTTGGACTCGCTGGGATCGAGCGGGTCAGGTGACACGAGGGAGTCCATGATGACCTGGGCGACGGCGCGATGCTGCGCCTCGTAGGCGCCGCCTTCGCCGAAGCCGCGCTCGGCCGGGCCGCTCTTGTCGGCATCCGTCATGGGGATCGAGTGGGTCGAGAACAAAATCTCAACCTCGGTGTCGGTGTCGATGCCCGGAATGGACTGCCGAACATCCTGCAGCCCCTGAGCCACACCGACGATGAAGGGGTTGACGAAGCCGGGGTGGTCGAAGAACTGGCGAACCTTGTCGATCTGCACCGTGCCGTTCAGGCCCGTGTCGGTCAGCGCTGCGGCGAAGTCTTCGCGGTACTGGCGGCATCCGCTGTAGGAGCTGTACGCGCTCGTGGCGATCGCGAGCAGGCGGTTTTGGCCGGCGGAGTGCGCCTCGCCAATCGTGTCGCGTAGGTACGGCGCCCAGTTGCGGTTGCCCCAAATGACGGGCAGGTCGATGCCGCGACGGTCGATCTCAGCCTGCAGGGCGGCCTTCAATACGCGGTTCTGGTCGTTGATCGGGCTCACGCCGCCGTAATGGCGGTAGTGGGTGGCGACCTCTTCGAGTCGTTCCTCGGGTATTCCGCGGCCACCGGTCACATTGCGCAGAAACGGGATCACGTCGTCTTGGCCTTCTGGGCCGCCGAAACCGGCCAGCAGAACGGCGTCGTACTGGGCCATTACTGCAAAACCTCGACGAGTTCGGCCGTGGAGATGCGGCGGCCGGTGTAAAACGGAATCTCTTCCCGCACGTGGCGGCGGGCTTCGGTGGCGCGCAGGCCGCGCATCAGGTCGACGAGCTCGGTGAGTTCGTCGCTCTCGATCGGCAGCAGCCACTCGTAGTCGCCCAGGGCGAAAGCAGACACGGTATTGGCGAGGGCGCCACGGTAGGCGGCACCCTTGCGGCCGTGGTCGGCGAGCATCTTGCTGCGCTCCTCGTCGGGCAGCAGATACCACTCGTAGCTGCGCACGAACGGGTAGACGGTCAGCCACGCTCTCGGCTCGACGCCGCGCAAAAAGCCGGGTACGTGGCTCTTGTTGAACTCGGCGTCGCGGTGAACGCCCATGGCGTTCCAGGTGGGCAGCAGGCTCTTGAGCAGTTGGCTGCGGCGCAACTCGCGGTTGGCCCACTGCAGGTTCTCGGCGTTCGGCGCGTGGGTCCAGATCATGACGTCAGCGTCGGCCTTGAGGCCGGAGACGTCATAGAAACCACGCACGGTGACGCCCTCGGCTTCGATGAGGGCCACCACGTCGTCGAGTTCGTTGACGGCGTGCGGCACATCACGGCCGTCGAGGTCGTCGGGGTTCTGCGGATCTCTTCGCAGAACGGTAAAGAGAGTGAAGCCCTGCGGCGAAGCCGCGGGTGCCTCGGAATCGGTGGGAGTGGTGGGCTGAACGCTGGTTACTGCCTCTCCGGCAGCCGGGTGAGTCATGGCTCTAGTTTGCTCTGAATGTGCCCGGCGCCAAAATCAGCGCCGTGCTTCCTGTGAACCTGCTCGGCGGCTAGCGGTTTTTGACCGCTGCGGAAGCGCCGAACCAGACGACAACACCCACGATGGTTGCCGCGCCGGCCGCGATGCCCATGAGGGCGGCCGGGCTGTCTTCGCCCAGCTTCCGCAGGGCGAGCGTCACGCGACGGCGCCTGATGCGCAGCTGCTTGGGCACGTTGAACTTGTACTCGATCGCGTCGAGGGTCGAGGCGAGTTCGGCGCGGGCGTGCCGGGCTTCGGCGCGCAGGTCCGAGATTCCGTGCTTCTCGGTGTCGGCGTCGGTGACACCGGGGTTATTTGTGGTCATATTCGCCAACTCCCTTGAATGCATCGACGTCGCGGCGGATGCTCGCGTGTATGCCCTCGGGGTCGGGTTTCGTGGCGGCCTTCACCCGGTTGATGCCGATCAGCACGAGGATGACGGCGATGAGCAGCAGTGCCACCGCCACGATGAGCGTGGCCAACCACAACGGCAGCACAAGAGCCAGGGCGATCACGGCGAGGGCGACGAGCACCCCGGTCGCAAAGAACGCGAAGACGGCGGCCACGACGAACAGGGCGGCGCCGACGCCGACGTTCTTGGCCTTCGCGGCGAACTCAGCCTTGAAGGCATCCAGTTCGGCTTTCACGAGGGCACTGATCTGGCCCGGCAGCTCCCCGAGCAGGGCGAGCAACGGGCGTTTGCTCTTCGGGTTGAATCCACTGCTGGTCACGGATTGCCTTCCCAACGTTCGTGTGTCGGTGTTTCGGTGTCTGGATTCTACGAGCTACTGCGAATCGGCGGCGTCCGCCGCCGGCGTGGCCTTGGGTGTCGCCTTGGTCGTGGCCTTGGGTGTGGCCCTCGGCTTGGGCTTCGCGGCGGCAGCTGATCGAGCTGGAACCGGGGCGCTCGTAGCGGTCGAGGCCGGAGTCGCCTGCTTCTTGGTGGCCGCCTTCTTCACAGCCTTTTTTCCTGCCTTGAACAGGGTTGCGGGAACATCGCCGACCAGCTCGAGGGCGGCGTCACGCACTTCGGTGACCCTGCGCTGCACGGGTTGGGCGTTCCAGAGATCGTTGGCTGCGGCAGCGATCTGGTCGTAGCGCTTGCGTCCGGCACGCGCGCCCAGCACATAGCCGACGAACCCGCCCGTGATGAACAGAATCTTTCCGCGCATTGAGTCTCCACTTTCGTAAGGTCTCCCCAGAGTAACCCGGTTCGTCGTTTCGGTCTCAAGCGGCGCCCGGCATGTCCGGGCGCCGTCGTGTCAATACAGGAAGTGCACAGATTCGGCTACAGGTCGGGCACCGAGATCGTGAGGCCGAGGGCGGCGTGCCGAATGCGGTCGCCGGCCTCCAGTGCGTGCGGAATGACCGAGGCCAGGCCGGTACCGGCCAGCCAGGCGCCCGTGATTTCCAGCCCGGACGTGGCGGCCACGGTCTGCCGCACGCGGTGCGCGCGTTCCGGGGCGCCGAGGGTGGCCGGTGACAGGGCGTCGCGCCACTCGGTTCGGGCGAAGGCGCGCACCGAGCCGGCCGGTACGGGCACGCCGAGCAGGGCGCTCGCGTCGTGCACGGCAAGCGACTGCAGCTCGTCATCGCTCAGACCGTCGGTCGGGTTGGGTGCGCCGGCACGACCGTAGGAGAGCCGCACCACGTGGCGGCCGGGGCCGGCCGCCTCGGCTACCCACGCCCATTTCGCGGTGACGTGGGTGAGTGCCTTGGCTGTGACATCGGGGGCGTCTACGGCCACGAGCACGCCGGTTCCGCGCGGGTGCGCGTCGAGTGCGGGTGCGTCGAGCACGAGGGTGGCGAGGGTGACGGCGGTCGGGGCGGGCCAGTCCAGTTCGGCGAGGGCGTCGAAATCAGCGCTGAGCGGGCTGACCAGGCGAAGCGCCTGCGCGCCCTGGGTCGCAACAATGACGTAGCGAGCGGTGAGGGTTTCGGTGCGGTCGGCTGGCTCGGCTGGATCTGCTGGATCGGCTGGATCGGCTGGATCCTCGGGCTCGGCCGGATCGGCTGAATCCTCGAGGTCGGCTGGGTCGGTATCCGCTGGTCGAGTGACGGTGACGGCCCAGGTCGGCGCGTCGTCGGTGCCGGAACGAGCCAGAGCCTCGGCCGTGGTGCCGGTGAGAATGGCCACATTGTGGCGTTCGAGGGCGGTGACGATGGCGGCGGGCAGGCTGGCCATGCCGCCGAGCAGTCCGCCGACGCTGGAACCGGCCGGGGCGCCGGAACGCAGGGCTGACACGGCGCCGGAGAGCGAACCGGCCGTGGTGAGTTCGCGGTTGAGCCCGGGCGCGACGACGTCGAGTTCGAGGTCGACAGCGCTCGTTGTGTAGACGCCCGAGGCGACCGGTTCGACCAGTCGATCGAGCACGCGCTGACCCATGCGCTTCTTCACCAGGTCGCCGAGGCTGTGCTCGCGGCCGATCGTGAGCACGGGCATGAGCCGGTCGAGGTAGGCGCGCAGCGAGCCCTTCCAACCGATGACACGGCGAACGTCGTCGGCGAGCGGCGAACCGGGGATACCCAGAACGCCGGCTTTGGGCAGTGGAACGCTCACCGCGGCATCCGTTGTCGAGCCCGGGTTCAGAGCGGGCAGGTGCAACCAGGCACCGGCCGGGTTGGGGGCGACAATCTGGTCGGTCAGACCGAGATCGTCAACAAAGGCGGCCACGGTGCCGCCGCGCACGGCGAAGCTCTCGGCGCCGCTGTCGAGGACGAGCCCGTCGAGGGTGTGCCCGGCCACCGGGCCGCCGACGGCATCTGTGGCCTCGATGATGGTGACGTTCAGCCCCACCTGGGCGCATTCACGGGCGGCGACGAGGCCGGCCACTCCACCGCCGATGACGATCACATCTATCACTGCGCGGCTCCTACTCCGCGCTCACGTCGTGCACGAGGCTGACCAGGCGGGTCAGCACGTCGGGGTCGGTCTCCGGCGGAACGCCGTGGCCGAGGTTGAGCACATGGGCCGGCGCGGTGCGTCCGCGATCAAGCACGTCGCGCACGTGAGCTTCCAGCACGGGCCACGGCGCCGCCAGCAGGGCCGGGTCGATGTTGCCCTGCACCGGGACAAGGCCGCCGAGGCGGCGGTTGGCTTCATCGAGCGGAACCCGGTAGTCCACGCCCACGACGTCGGCGCCGATGTTGTGCATTTCTTTCAGGAGTTCGCCGGTCCCCACTCCGAAGTGCACGATCGGCACGTTGCGGTCGAGCGCGGGCGCACCCTCAGCCGCGCCTGCACCGGTCGGCGCCGGCACGGTGAACGTGAGGTCACGCACGTGGGCGATCGCCGCAGCCGAGGCCGGGGCAACGGATGCCGCATAGTCGGCCAGCGACAGGGCTCCGGCCCAGGAGTCGAACAGTTGGGCGGCACTGGCACCGGCGAGTACCTGCGCGCGCAGAAACCGGCCGGTGACATCGGCGGTCCAGGCCATGAGCTTCGCCCAGGCCTCCGGCTCGGCATGCATGAGCGTGCGGGCATGGATGTGGTCCTTCGACGGACCTCCCTCGACCAGGTAGGCGGCGAGCGTGAAGGGAGCACCGGCAAAGCCGATCAGCGGGGTCGAGCCGAGCTGTGACACCGCGAGCGACACGGCCGCACTGATCGGCGCGAGGGCCTCGTCGAGCAGGGCCGGGTCGAGCGCGGTGAGTTCGTCGACATCCGCTGATGTGCGCACGGCCTTGCCGAGGACCGGGCCCTTACCGGCCACGATCGATACGTCGACACCGACGAGTTTGAGGGGAACGACGATGTCGCTGAAAAAAATGCCGGCATCGACGTTGTGCCGACGCACCGGCTGCAGCGTGATTTCGCTTGCGAGCTCGGGGTCGAGGCATACGTCAAGCATGCGCGTGCCGACGCGCAACTCACGGTATTCGGGCAGTGATCGCCCCGCCTGGCGCATGAACCAGACCGGCGTCACGGCAGGCCTATTGCCCTGGTAGGCCTGAATCAGGCGGGAGTCGGCGGTGAGACCGGAGGAGAGTGGATGCTGCGTGTCGAGGATCATCTCGCCCATTCTCTCAAATATCCCTGACAGCGGCGACGGAAGCGTACAGCAATGAGTCGTAGAATCGGTTGGTGCTCATTCTTCTGTCCGCCAGCCACAAAAACTCCACCTTCGATGTGCTGGAGAAATTGTCTGTCGGCGGCGGATCATCGGCCACACGCATGGTGGAGCAGCACGGCCCCCTCAGCGGCGCGGTCGTCGTCGCCACCTGCAACCGATTTGAGGCCTACCTCGATTTGGATGCGCCCTACGGCGTATCGCCGCTACCCGCCGTGTACGCCGCCATCGAGGCTGTCAGTGCCAGCAGCGGCGTCGCCGAAGACATCCTGCGCGACTCCCTCACACTCGTGCACGGCAACGGCGTCGCCGAGCACCTGTTCGCCGTGACGAGCGGCCTCGAGTCTGTCGTTGTCGGCGAAGTCGAGATAGCCGGCCAGGTTCGCCGCGCGCTTGAGCGGGCTCGCGCCGACGGCACCACGAGCCCCGAACTTGAACGCCTATTTCAGCGCGCCTCCCAGACATCGCGGGGCGTCAAGAACCGCACCGGCATCGGCTCGGCCGGGCGATCCATCGTGCGCCTCGCGCTCGAACTGGCCGAGAGCCGGGTCAGCGACTGGTCGAGCGCGCGGGTTCTGCTCGTCGGCAC